>Ga0189276_10212_pt1 | contig 54376 bp, 42 predicted proteins | sample N26A31minimetaG_FD_130321 | JGI IMG/M metagenome (GOLD analysis project Ga0189276, IMG submission 130321) | Marine microbial communities from the Costa Rica Dome - N26 A3-1 mini metaG | ecosystem: Environmental > Aquatic > Marine > Oceanic > Photic zone | place: Costa Rica: the Eastern Pacific... | reverse complement strand
TTCCCTGCCCTTCGATATGTGGGGTCTCAGGGCGGTCAGCCTTGCTCTGCCCTGCCCAGATCACACGCTTGTTGTGACCGTTCTGCTTGGCAGAAAACGTGACCATTCTCGCTAGTGACAACATCGCTTGTGAGCGGGGCACATTCTATCCCGAACTGCAACAAAGGCGCTAAGCTGCCTGCTTTTCGGGAGCGATGTTTTGTCAGTTCCTGAGGAACCGATACGACCCCTGATCGATCGGTTGAACAACACTCCAAGGAAATGCCTCGGATATAAAACGCCAGCCGAAATTTTCCGCCAAGGAATAGAATGCTGACAAGTCTTTCGCGTCAGTCAGTAATCTTTTCAGTGCTTAGCAAAAGTTGAGACAACAAGCTCCAGCTGTTGACTGCGTGCTAGGCTGGCAGGTGTGATGACGAGCTGGTCTTTAATTAGAGACCAACAACCCTCACGACTTGATCCAAGTTCCTTGCAATCAGGATGTTCCTTCCAGTGATTAAGAAAGAAAGACCTGGCGGCCTCGTTATCAACATTCAGGTCTCCTAAGCGCTCATAGCCGCCAAGTTCAATGCCGATCTTCTTTGCGCTCAGGTATACTAATTCGCTACTATAGATTTCTGATTCACCTTTTCTGTAATAGAGGTCATACTCCCAGTTAAAATAATCTGTCGCAGCAAGTACGATCGGGTGATACCAATCTTTGGGTGGGGTTAAATTCTTGATCCGGTATATTTCGTAGTCATGTCCAACTCCGCGTTGCAAGAATACATCTAACTCTGTTTCGTAAACATCGCCGTCCGAGGTTGCTTCGACGACAATGGGGCCGCCACCAGAAGCACGCAGGATTCCAACATGGGTCAATCTGCTGCCAGTGGCAGCTTTAAGCATTTCCGCTTCAAAGTTGCGCGTCTCCTGAAAAATCAGGTCTCCTCGTTGCCAATTACCGAGCAGCTGATCCGCAAACGCTGTGTTGGCAGACGAAAAAGACAAGAAAACCGAAGCCCAAAATATTTGGTTCAGTACCTTTGGCCTCATACAAAATCTCCGATTGAATGCCACGTATGGGGCAATGTCCTTGAAACTTGGCTATGCCCTTAGAGTAGAAATGTTTGCGCATACAACCACATTTAGTTCATCTGCAACGGGCTTGACAACCTAACCAGCGCGCAAGGCAACGCGTACAAAATCGGAGGACGCAGGGGCACCGGACGCCAACGCCTGAATTGGCTAACCTTTGGACCAGGCGCGCAGGCGTCGGGCGGCGGTTCTACCGATGATCACGGGTTCGGTTTGACCGCGTAATGTGACTGCCTGTTTGCCACCAGCGTCGTGTTTGATGGCCTCAATGGTGCTGCTGTTTATGATAATCGAACGGGAGATGCGCACCAGTTCGCGGTGCTCGATCTCGACTTCAAACTGGCCCAATCGACGGCTCACAAGGATCTCACGGCCACGCGTCAGATGAACCCGTGTGTAATCACCTTCCGCTTGCAGCATCGCAATTTCATTGAGCAACAAGAACTGCGTCGCACCATCCACACGGATTGCTATGCGTTCGTCACTGGCACCTGGGGAGACCGCACGCCGCTCCCTTTGCCGTACGATAAGGCGATCGATGGCCCGCTCAAGGCGCTCGGGCTCGACCGGTTTCAGCAAATAGTCCGCCGCTCCATGGTCAAATGCACGTACCGCATGATCTGCATGTGCTGTGACGAAAACAAAATCGTACGGATTTTCATCCGCACGCAGTATCGCAAAACCGTCTGGTTTACCCATCCCGAGGTTTATGTCGAGGAAGGCTGCATCAGGAGCGTGCGTTTCCAGCAGTGTTTTGGCTTCCGCCATCGAAGCGCCCGTGCCGACCACTTCCACTGCATCATGGGCATTGCACATGCGGCTCAGAAGACGCCGCGCCGGCGGTTCATCATCAACGACAATCACGCGAAGCATGGTTCACCCGAGAGCGTGAGCTCTGCAACAACTTCGTCTCCATCATGACGCAACTGAAATCGGTGACGGTTCGGGAAATGCAGGTCGAGGCGGCGCTGTAAATTTGAGAGGCCAATGCCCGTATCGGTCTTGCCCGGGATCAGTTGACCTGCGTTTCGAACCTGCAGGAGCAGACCCTTATCGTCCTTGTGTGCCGAAACTCGGAGGTTCAGGTCCGACGTGTAGCCGTGCTTGAAGGCGTTCTCAACCAGTAGCTGGAGGGTCCATCGGGGCAACAGGTGTTGTGCCGCAAAAGGAGTGACATCGAGGCCCATCAGAAATGGCACTTCGAACCGGCCTTCCTGGATCCTGAGATAGGTGCGCAAACTATCGATCTCTTCGGCGAGAGAACAGACCGGGCGCTGATGTTCCTCCAGGTTATGGCGCAGGAAAGCTGCGGTGTTGCGGATCATTTCAAGCGCGCCGTCTGGATTATAGTGGATCTCCGCCGCAATCGTGTTCAGCGTGTTGTAAAGAAAATGCGGGTCGAGCTGAGTACGCAGACGATGCAACTCGGCACGTGTTGCATTGGTTTCCGCGAGGATACGGCGGGTTTCAGCAGCGCGCGCCTTGCTCCAGGAAATCATCCAGGCGTAGAGCGAAAACCAGCATACAAAAATTGCGAAATAATAGGCGCCAGGGATCGCGGCAACGCCGCCATCGCGCCAAGGCAAGGTCTTTTCGAAAGAGGCGAGGATCCCTCCGCCGATCAACATCTGAACGCCAGCGGCAACGACGCAGAACGTAAAGCCAAAGAACGCGAAACGAGGGCTTATCCTGACGACCCCAAGGCGGACAGCGGTCATATGGAAGCCAGCGGTCATCAAGAAACCGAGAGAGTCCAACGTCAGCGTCATCTGCGCGGCGAGAAGCGTATCGTTGTAAAGCACGACGCGGGCGAGAAACCCAATCGAAGCGAGGAAGAGCCACGCGGTCGTATGTGCTTTCAGGAGAGGAAAGCCAACTTCCAGTAGCGCTGTTCCAGGGTTGTCGAATTCATATTCGTCTGCAGGCGCCAGCGAGTTGTCCCAGGGATCGTTCTTCAATTGAGCACCGCGCATCGGTCGGTTCGTTCTCACGTGGGGTCGAAAAAGAGGATCCGCAGTTTTACGTACTGCGCACGCGCCGGGCGAGCATGCGAGGTAATTGCGCGGCAGTCAACACAAAGGGCGCTCACGGTACTTTCAAGCAATGCTGAAAATGCTGTTTCGTCGAGTGTTTTTGTCAATTCATCGATCCAAACTTGCAGTGTGTTCGACCGAAATGAAATGGATTGCGCATTGAGGCTTCGCATAACCGACCCACGCCTATGCGACTGAATTTTGTTTCCGGAGTTCCCTTAAATGATGTGCCGCATGCTGTCCGCTCGCCGTTTTGACGATAACGACAAGAACAAGAGCAACGTTCGCGCCTGTGCAGCCAAGCAAGGAATGTTGGTTTCAACATCTGTGCTTGCTCTCATTTATGCACTCCCTGGCCACGCCAATGATTGTACATATCCCGTACCCAACAACGGTCCGGTGAACTGCACTTTGGACTCAGGCACCACAAGCGGTGTCTCGATCGTCCAGTACGGTTTTGTGTCCGGCGTCTCGATGACACTCGAAAACAATGCGACGCTCTCGCAGAACACTGACGCCGCGAGTTATGAGGAAAACAGCAATGAGCTGTATCTTCATTTCTTCGGCTTGAACGGAACTACCGATGATGGAGTAAACGGCGTTGCCGGACCGTCACTCACGGTCATCAACAATGGCAACATCACAGCAACGGGCACCGCATCTCAGTCAGAAACGGTCACTGAAATCGCACCTATCGAGATCCTCAGCAACGGTGGAAGCGGCGCGACGCCGGACGACAATGGTACCGGAGGTTCGGGTGCTAACGGCGGCACCGTGACCATCACCAACAATGCCAGCATCATAATCGACCCATCCGCAACGCAGGACGTCAACGCAGAACTTCGGGGCATACGCGCGCACAGCAACGGTGGCGCCGGCGGCGACCAAAATTCAAGCCTGGTGATCGGTGATCAGTATGGCGGTCAGGCTGGTGACGGGAATACCGTCTCGGTGACGAATTCGGCGAGCGGGACCATCTCGTTCGGCAGCGATGGCGCACCCGTGTCCGGTGAAAATGTGGGCCGTGCCATTGAAGCGGTGAGCCAGGGAGGGACCGGTGGTGACGACAACGGTCCTGGTGGTCAAGGCGGATCCGTCACCATAACCAATGAAGGTACAGTCAACGTTTTTTATAGCGAGCTTGCAACCGGTTCCAGTGGCGTTGCTGGCCTCTATGCCCGCAGCGAGGGCGGTAGTGGAACGGAGTCGAATGACAATAGCGACGATGGTGGTGCGGGGGCGTCCGGCGGGGCAGTCACCATCAACAACAACGGTTCAGTCCGCGTAGATACTTCGGCCACAGCAAATCCGATCCAGGGCGAGTCTGCTGCATTGCTTGGCATATCGATTGGCGGAGCTGGAGGCGAGTCATCCAACAAGGCAACAGGCGGTGCTGGCGGTTCGGCTGGCACCGTCACCGCCAATCCCTCCGGCACGATCGTGACCGATGGTGACGGCATATCCGGGTTGATCGCTCGCTCCGAAGGCGGCGCAGGTGGTGACGGCGATGGCGATACGGACTCGACCGGTGGGAAAGGCGGTGCCGGCGGTGACATCCAGGTGAGCCTTGGCGGTTCGGTCACGACTTCCGGCGATGAGGCCTACGGTGTCATGGGCCAATCCATCGGCGCGCTTGGCGGAGGCAATGCCGGGACCGGCGGACTTGGGGGCAATGGCGGTTACGTCGGCTTTTATAGCACTTCGGGGTCGGTGACCACGGCCGGTGACTTTGCCTCCGGCATCACGCTGCATTCCGTGGGCGGCGGCGGTGGCACAGGAGACAATTTTACGGGTGTGCTGGCAGGGTCCGGCGGAAACGGCGGCAACGGTGGTGATGCCGGACAGGTGGAACTCTCATCCGGCTCCGCAGTCACCACGAGCGGTGACTATGCAGCGGGCATCATCGCGCAGTCCATTGGTGGATCTGGCGGGACAGGCGGTATTGGCGCGGGGCTCTTCCTGGGGCTCGGCGGTGACGGCGGTGCTGGCGGTTCTGCCGAACAGGTAATTGTCAACAACACGGGCGTTATTGTCACCAGGGGCTACGGCTCAAACGGCATCATCGTCCAGTCGCTGAGCGGCGGTGGCGGCGTGGCGGGTGTTGATGGTGGTACCTTGTCGATTGGCGGCCAAGCGGGCGCCGGTTCCAACGGCGCGCGTGCTTATGCGACCAACAACAACAACGTGACAACCAGCGGCGATGCGTCGGTGGCGATCGTGGCCCAGTCCATCGGCGGTGGCGGCGGCTCGGCCGCGGGCAGCGCGGGAATATTCGTGGTTGGTGGTTCAGGGTCCGCCGGCGGTAACGGAGGCGAAGTCGAGGTCTATCATGTCGGCGGCGCGCTGAGCACTGCAGGCGAGTTCTCGCATGGCATCACGGCGCAATCCATTGGTGGCGGCGGCGGTAACGGCGGTAATGTGTTGGACCTCTCGATCGGTTCCATCGGCCTTGCTGGTGTTGGCGGCTCTGGCAGTGCCGGTGGCGACGGCGGGTCCGTGTGTGTCACAAATTTCTACGACACCGCTTCTGGTTGTTCGAATGCGCCAAGTGACGATAGGTCCGAGGCACCGGCGACGAGCATGGCGAGTATCCTAACCATTGGCGACTTTGCCGTGGGCGCAATGGCTCAATCCATCGGAGGTGGCGGTGGCAACGGTGGCTCGGCAACAGGTGTGGACATCGCATCGGTCACCAATCTCCAGGTGGGCGCTTCTGGGAGCGCCGGCGGCAACGGCGGCGAAACCCGGCTTTCTTTCAATGATTTTAGAGTCGAAACGCGAGGCAACAACGCCACAGGCTTGCTTAACCAGTCTATTGGGGGCGGTGGCGGCAATGGAGGCAATGCGCTTGCAAAGAACGCCTTGTCACTTCTTCCTATGCAAGTCGGCGGCAACTCTGGCGTCGGTGGAACCGGCGACAGCGCGACAACCGAACTAAATCGCACATTTGTAAAAACACTTGGTGCCAATGCGGCGGCCGTCGTCAACCAGTCGATTGGTGGCGGTGGCGGTACCGGGGGATCAGCGTCGGGATATGATGGCAGCGTCGGGATCAGCATCGAGACCGCCGTTGGCGGCAGCGGTGGAGCTGGTGGCAACGGCGGGACTTCCGATGTCCTGCTGGACGAGGGTACCGTTATCGCGACAGGTATCTATCAAGGGTCTGATGGTACGGCCGCCAATCCGTCCGCAACCGACTCTCACGGCGTGATTGCCCAATCCATTGGCGGCGGTGGCGGCGCCGGCGGCACAGCGACGGCGGATGCCATTACCCTGGCAGCTCCGACCGGTGAAGATGTTTCCTTTGCCGTTACGATTTCCACCGCAGTTGGTGGGTCTGGTGGCGTCGGTGGCAATGGCGACTATGTCAGCGTCGGCCTCACCGGCACGAAGGAACCTTCGGAAATTGCGACAGGCGGTGACGGGGCGTTCGGTATCCTGGCACAGTCTATCGGCGGCGGTGGCGGCGATGGCGGCGGCTCGTCCTCCCTCGCAGACACAATCGGCGATGCCGATACGATTTCGGTCGATGTCTCTACCAGTATCGGTGGCACCGGCGGGTCCGGCGGGAATTCCGATGTGGTTATCGTCGGCATCGATACAGGCTCCAGCGTCCAAACCTATGGAGACCACGCCAACGCAATCGTTGCACAAACCATTAGTGGCGGCGGCGGCAACGGCGGTGTCGGCAGTTCCAGCAGCAACAAAATCGGTGGCGGCTTCAATGCCACGGTGAATATCGGTCTTGGAGGCACAGGTGGAACGTCAGGTTCCAACAATAGTGCCACCGTCGAGCTGGACACAGGGTCTACCGTTGCAACCTACGGCGCAAACTCACATGGGGTGGTGGCGCAGGCGATCACTGGCGGTGGCGGCACCAGCCAGGGGGGGAACATCGGTCTGTCGGCCTCCGGGGAGACCGGCGGTGACGACGACGACGACTCGTCGGATCTTTCAGCCTCCGTCACCGTCAACGTTGGGAGCACCGGAGGCAACAGCACGACCGCAGGAACTGCCGAAGTTACCGCCCTGGGTTGGGTTTCTACAACTGGAGGCGATTCCGACGGTATCGTTATTCAATCCATCGGCGGTTCTGGTGGCATCGGTGGCTCGGCCGGTAGCGACGCCGGCGATGATGGTAACGGGGACGAAAACGACGGCGGATTCCAGGGCGGCGACGAAGACACAAGCTACACGCTCACGGCTTCCGTCGGCGGCACAGGCGGCACAGGCGGGAATGGCGGCGGCGCCGTCCTTTCCTTCGGTGGCAACGTAACCACCAAGGGCGATTGGGCCGATGGTATCGTGATGCAATCCATTGGTGGCGGTGGCGGCACGGCCGGGACTGCCGTCGCCGCCGGCAGCGAAGCCACCGCCTCTCTCGATCTCGCTGTGGGCGGTACGGGCGGCACAGGCGGAAACGGCGGTGAAGTTTCGGTAAACCTCACAGACACGGCTGCTTCGGTCGCGACAATGGGCTACGGCGCACACGCCATGCTCCTTCAAAGCATTGGCGGTGGGGGTGGCCACGGCGCGGACGGTTCCGATTCTGCCGATGCCCAGATTGCCGTCGGTGGCGGTATCGGTGGTAGCGGAGGTGCGTCCGGCAACGGCGGCGCGGTTTCTGTAAGTGGCGATTGGCTGTCGGCCAGCACGCAGGGCGATGATGCGTTTGCTCTTATCGCCCAATCCATTGGCGGTGGCGGCGGCACCGGTGGCGCCGGCAGCAGCGAAGCGTCAAACAACGACGATAGCCACAGTCTGAGGCTGTCCTTGGGTGGCGACGGCGGAGGCAGCGGCAATGGCGGCACGGTCACTATCGACACCGGCGTAACCATTAAAACTATTGGCGACCGCGCCTACGGCATCCTGGCTCAATCCATTGGCGGTGGTGGTGGCGTATCGGGCAGTGCTGACGGCGGCAGTATCAGTAGCCTAGCTCTCAACGGCACTGATGGCACGACCGGCAATGGCGCGGAGGTGTCGGTGACCCTGGACTCAGGATCCACAGTTACCACCACAGGGCGCGGAGCGCATGCCGTCATCGCACAGTCGATTGGCGGTGGTGGCGGCTTGATGGGTGATATCAGCGGGGCGTTCAACAACGACTCAATCGGAGTAAGAGACGGCGATGGTACCGGTGGCACTATCTATGTGGACGTCGATGCGGACATCACCACATCCGGCGACGGCGCCTTCGGAATTCTGGCGCAGTCCGTCGGTGGCGGTGGCGGTCTCGCCGGAGACAGCAACGGTGTTTACGCCGGCAGTAGCGCGACTTCGCCTGCGGGTGGCGACGGCACCGGCAGCGGCGGAGCCGTTACAGTCGTCCAGTCCGGTACCATATCGGCGGGCGGTGAAGGCTCGATCGGCATTTACGCCCAAAGCGCGGGTTATGCGAACACGCAGGCCATCAATGTTACGACAAACGGAACCGTAACGGGGGGAACCGGATCGAACGGCACGGCGGTCCTCACATCGGGGGGCACGACGGACAACACGGTTGAAGTGACGGAAGGTGCGCTCGTTCTTGCCGGCACCGGAGGCGACGCAATTCGACATGAAACACTAGATGACGAAGGCGTCTCTGGAGAGAGTACCCTGCTGGTGGACAACAGCGGTGTCATCGACGGATCCATCAGACTCCACGCGGATGGCGACCCGGTGGCGGGTCTGATCCAGAACAACACCGGTGGCACGCTTCGGGGCGCTACTGTCTATACCGGTACGTTGACCAACTCCGGGACGGTGGAAATCGGCGATCGGGGTAATAAAGGCACCACACGGCTCTCGGGCGATTTCACACAAAGCGAGAACGGGATCTTGCAGGTTGGCGTCGATTTTTCTGGCGCGCGGAGCGACCTGTTTTCGATTGAAGGAAACGCGGCGTTTTCTGGACAACTGTCGGTGGATGCCGGCACACTTGCGCCTAATGTTGAGCTCGAAGTCGTGAATGTCGTTGGCGCTCTCAACGGGTCGCTGGAAGCCGCCGACACCGCCGCCGTCGACTACAGTCTCCGCACTGAAGGCGGCTCCGTGAAGGTATCTGTGGCGGATACCCGGTTTGAAAGTGCGTTCAGCGTGTTCAACCGAAATCAACGAAACATGGGGGCTCACCTGGATGCGATCTTCGACGCCGGGAGTGGTCCTTATGGAGGGTTGCTCGCAGATTTGGATCGCTTGTCGAAAAGCGATACCAGCGGTCAGTCTTTTGCAAAAGCTCTGTCCGCTCTTGCACCTGGAGGCTCGCAGGCAGCCGCCGCAGCACAGGCTCAACTGGCCTCGGGTCGTCTCGGTAAAGTATTGAGCTGCCCGGTGTTTGCCGGGGACACGGCAATCCTTGAGGAAGAAGCCTGTATCTGGAGCAAAGTCGGCGCCGCAGCTGTCACACAAGGCGGCAGCCCTGGCTATGATGGCAACGTCTACGGTCTGGCCGCCGGAGCTCAATTCGAGGTGCGCCCCGATTGGTTCGTTGGTTTTGCCGCAGGCTACGAGAATGCCTCCTATGACAGCAATGACGGCTTGTCCAACGTGGAAGGCGACACCGGCTTCGTCGCAGCGGCATTGAAACGGCAATGGGAAGGATGGCTGCTGGCGGGCGCGGTGTCGGCTGGCTATGGCACCTTCAACACAATTCGCCTGATCGACCTGCCCAGCTTCAGGGGAACAGCAAACGGCGATATGGATGTGACAACTGTGGCCGGCCGCATCCGGGCCGCCTACACCTTCGGCAATGAAACGGGTTATGTGCGTCCCTTCGTGGACCTCGACGTGATCAACACCTACACCAGCGGCTATGACGAGCGCGGGGCGGGAATCTATAACCTCCGGGTCGACAGTGAGAGCCAGACTACGTTCGTGGCGACACCGGCACTGGAACTGGGCGCACGTCTTGCGCTCCAAGAGGGCTGGGTCGCCCGCGGCTTTGTGCGGGGGGGCGTAAGCTTTTCCTCCGAGGACAACTGGACCACCTCGGCCGCACTCATTGAAGCGCCTGTGGGTTCCGGTACTTTCGAAGGCTCTCTTGCACTTGCAGATGTCGTTGGCCGAGTGGCAACCGGCGCACAATTTACCCACACCTCCGGTTTCGATCTGACCGCGGAATACGAAGGTGCGTTCGGCAACGACTATTCAAGCCACAGTGGCGCGCTCAAGTTTTCCTTCAGGTTTTAGGCGCTGAGAGGTCCCTGTCCCGGACCAGGTTGACACCGTCACGGGGCCCTGCAGGAACAAAGAAACGGACCGCGAGTGAGCGGCGGCGAAGCTCCAGGGGCCGTTCGTCATAGCGGGGGCTGGACCTTTCCGCCGTCAGTCTCCCGGCCCCGAGCAACCTGCGTTCAAAAGAATGCAGACGGGATGTTCAAGCCGTCTAAAAACGATCAAACTGCATCCGTTACTTGAACGGATCTTCTCTGTCTGCAACATTCGCGTTTATTGACATATTTTCACAACCAATGACTTGATCAGCTATCAAAGGGCCTGCCGGATGCCTGTCTACACCTTCAACACTTTGTACGATCGAAAAGAAAAACGTCCCGACGAATACGGTGCGGTGACTGTATTGACTGAAATCATTTGCCCTGGAACCCATCATCAATACGAGCGGCAGACTTCGGTCTATGGATATGTCTATCCTCTTGACACCACGTCGGGCCGTAAGTCGGCGCCGGAACCGTTTTCGGGTTTTCGGATTGGCGCGACCAAGCGCATTCCCAAGAAGGCCAAACTGATCAGCCCACGCAATAGCGGCAAGGTCGACATGGACAAGGGACACATCATCGCTCTGGAGTTGGGTGGCCCCGATGTCCCGGCCAATATCTGTCCGCAATGGTCGCAATTCCAACGGAACGGCGAATGGCGGCGAATGGAAGTCGAGGTTCATGAGATCGCGCAGCAGCAAGAAGCGCACGACAATCTGGTGAAGATGACCGTGCATCTTTATTACAATGGTTCTCTGTCGCACACCCGCGGGCTTTGCCCCTCGGGATTCCAGGTAGACCTGACCTTGAACGACACGAACTCGCTGCTCAAACGCTACCAGATCGACAACACCCACAGCTCCGTCGATGATCAAATGTTCTGGCGCATTGCGGACCCACTGGATTCGAAAATGGACGTGGTTGATCCGATCGGAATGCCTCCCCCCATAACGCCCAGCCCCAGCTTCCCCGGCGCACAACCGGTAATGACCCAACGGCAAAACGGCATGAACTGGTTCGATTTTGCCAATCGTCACATTGATGACGAGGATGAATACATGGATCAGAGCTAAGGAGCAGAGTGCAGAACTCAGCGACGAACAAGCCGAAAATCCAACGGTGTATTCGTGGCGAACGTAACGGCGTGCGCGGTAAAGGTCAGCATTGAGCCTTTCGCGGGCCTCTGGCCCCTGACGAACCCAGGGGCCAGAAGCTGCATCGGTCAGCGCGACAGCAACAGGGGGATGACGGTTTGCTCCAGCATTTCCCGTGTTGTGCCTCCCAGAATGTTCTCCCGCAGGCGTGAATGTCCGTAGGCACCCATTACCAGAAGGTCGGCTCCCAGTTCGCGTACACTGTCCAGCAAGGCTTCGGACACGGGCCTGTCGGCGGACGCTACGCTTTGAACGGAAATGCCGAGACCGTGGCGGGCAAGGACCGTTGCGATATCGCTGCCAGGGTCTTCCCCGTGATCATTGTCGCCGACGACCGGGTCAACCAGCAGCAGCGTGATTTCCTCGGCTGACTTCAGAAACGGCAGCGACTCGGAAACGGCACGGGCGGCTTCCCGCCGTGAATTCCAGGCGATGGCCACTTTTGTGCCAATGTGGTCGGCCTTGAAGGAATTGGGAACATAATGCACGGGCCGGCCGGAATCGAACAGCGCTCCGTCGATCGCATTCTTTTCGACGGAATTGAGCTCTTGCTCCACGGAGCGCAGGACAACAGCCAGATCACAATAGATGGCATGGCGGGCAACAAGATTGTCCTGGCGAGCGGTAGAAGACAGACTTGGCCGGACGTCGAATGAGATACCTTCCCTTGCAAGCTGTGCTTCTACGCGGGATGCAAGGGATGTCAGCTCGATCTTTCGCTGGTCGAATTCCTTCGCCCAGATTTCGATGTATCCGTGCCCGCCAGATCCGTAGAACGGCAGTTGCGGGACTTCACCGATCGGCAAAACTGTGAGATGAGCATCAAAAGCCTTCGCTACCGTGACAGCCTTCCCGACGGTTTCCGCAGAGACATCAAGTTCCGTGATTGCGAGTATCGTCTTGTAGGTCATCGTACCGGCTCCCTCCCCTGTTCGCCTGCGTGGGCGCGCGCCGTGCAGATCATCATCTGCATTTTCCGGGAAAACGATTGAGAGGCAAACTGGTGGTGATTACGTAGCCAGTCGGCAGGTGTTCCGGGTGGAATAAGCATTGGTCCCGACTTGGCGTGCCGCGTTCCACCCGCGAGAATTCGTCCGTGACAGAAGCGTATTCAGCGTTCTCATCTTATCCTGAGCGGCCAAGTTGCCGCTGCCTTGACGGATCCATCAGCCCTGAACCGTTTGCACCAAACCAGCATCGACACTCCCTTCGCAATCGACCCTGAAGTGGTTGCTCAGGAACTTTCGGTTCATCCCATGGCGGGGCTCGGGGACGATGAAGTTGTCAGGCGTCGGCGGCGTTACGGCACCAACAGGTTTCGCGAGCTGAAAACCAAGAGCGCATTCGCAATCCTTGCCCATCAATTTGCGAGCATCATCGTCTGGCTTCTTGCAGCCGCCGTTTTCATGTCTCTGCTTCTGGGCGACTTCGCCGACGCGATCGCGATATCCATCGTCCTGGTTCTGAACGGTGCCATCGGGTTCTTCACCGAGTTGCGGGCGGCCCGGTCGATGGAAGCCCTGTTGCGGATCACCACGACGCACTCCCGTGTGCGCCGAGGCGGCAAGGTGCTTGAGATCGAGGCAACGGCGCTGGTTCCTGGAGACATCGTAATCCTTGAGGCAGGAGATGTCGTCACGGCTGACCTTCGCCTCACGGCCGCTTCCGATCTTCATTGCGATGAGTCGCTGCTGACCGGGGAAAGCGTTCCGGTTGAAAAGCAGACTTCCAGGATGGCCGAAGACACGGTGCTTGCCGAACGCTTCAACATGGCTTTCAGCGGAACGGCGGTCACTCAGGGGTTTGGCGAAGGCATCGTTGTTGCCACCGGCATGTCGACGGAACTCGGCCGGATCAGCGCCCTTGCGCAGCAGGCCGACGCCGAAATCTCTCCCCTCGAAAGGAGACTGGACAGGCTGGGGCAGAAGTTGGTCTGGCTGACGCTGGTGCTTGCCGCGCTCACGATCATGGCAGGCATTCTCTGGGGCCATCCTCTGTCAGAGATGCTGAAAACCGGTATTGCGCTTGCGGTTGCCGCCATTCCGGAGGGTCTGCCGATCGTGGCGACGTTGTGCCTGGCCAGAGGCATGTGGCGCATGGCGGCCCGCAACGCGCTCGTCACCGAACTTTCGGCTGTAGAGACGCTGGGAGCGACGACACTGATCCTGACCGACAAGACCGGAACCTTGACGGAAAACCGGATGACGGCCGTCCGTTATCTTCTCGACAGCGCGTATATCGACATTCTGCATGAAGGCAACGGCATTCGCTTTTGTTCAGAAGGCCGGGACATCGAACCAGCTTCCACGGAGGGCCTTGCCGCAGCTCTCAGGATTGGTGCGCTGTGCAATTCGGCGGAATATTCAGATGGTCCGGATGAAGTACGGATCGGTGATCCGATGGAGATATCGTTGCTGGCCGCTGCATCTGCCGCGGGTCTTGCAAGATCTCGCTTGCTTGAGACAATGAAGCCGGCAGAACAGTATGCCTTCACTCCGCAGCGCAAGATGATGGCGACGGTCCATCATGGTGACGGGCACTTTCTCTATGCCGTCAAGGGCGCTCCGGAAGCCGTCCTGAACGCGGCTTCAGAGGTTCTAGGAAACGAAGGTACCCGCGCCTTCACGGATGCGGACCGTGCCGCGTGGCGAGGCCGTCAGGAAGAGGCAGCCCGATGCGGCCAGCGTCTCCTCGCCCTTGCCTTCAAGACGGCAGCAACACCTTCCGAAGATCCCTATGAGGGTCTGACGCTGGTCGCACTGGTCTGCTTTCTTGATCCGATACGGGAAGACGTTCCGGGAGCGATCAGAGCCAGTCAGCAGGCGGGTGTCAGAGTTGTGATGATGACCGGTGACCATGCCGAGACCGCGGCGAAGATCGCACAGGACGCAGGCATCGGAACATCCAGCCTGAAAGTGCTGTCCGGCCATGAGTTAAACGGGATCGACATGGCACAGGCGACGGCAGAGCAGCGCGAACAGCTCATGGCGACCGATGTCTTTGCAAGGGTGGCACCCGACACCAAGCTGAACCTGGTTTCACTCTTTCAGGATGGCGGACATGTGGTCGCCATGACGGGCGACGGCGTCAACGACGCTCCGGCGCTCAAGAAAGCGGATATCGGAATTGCCATGGGTAAGCGCGGCACACAGGTTGCCCGTCAAGCGTCCGACATCGTCCTGAAAGATGACGACTTCGCGACGATCATCGCCGCAATGCGCCAGGGCAGGATCATTTTCGAGAATATCCGCAAATTCGTCGTTTATCTGATGTCCTGCAACGTCAGCGAGGTGTTGATTGTCGGCATTGCAGTTGGTGTTGGCCTGCCTGTCCCGCTCCTGCCACTTCAGATCCTGTTCCTCAACCTGGTGACCGATGTCTTCCCCGCTTTTGCCCTGGGGCTCGGAAAGGGGGAAGACGGGGTAATGCAGCGCCCGCCACGGGACCCTGGTGAGCCTATCGTCGACGGGTCCCGCTGGATGTTGATCGGTTATCTTGGTTGCGCGATTACGTTTTCGACGCTTGCTGCATTTGTCATCGCGTTGTTTCTGCTTGGTCTGGAAACGGAAAGAGCCATCACGGTTACCTTTCTGACGCTGGCACTGTCACAGCTCTGGAACGTCTTCAACATGCGTGCCGCAACAGGCCCGTTCTGGAAAAGCGATGTCCTTCGCAATGGTTATGTCTGGGGTGCTATCTCGTTGTGCCTCTCACTTGTCGCAATGGCACTTCTGAATACGGATCTGTCAGCGCTTCTGGCATTGCCATGGCCAGGACTGACGGGTCTTCTGGTCGCTGGCGCGATGAGTTTTCTGCCGCTGGTTCTCGGACAGGCCTGGATAAGCCTTGCGGCACGCTACAGCGGTTCGAAGTAAGTTGAGCTTTCATGCGAGGAACTGGCTCTTACTCTTATGTCGCTTTGCGATTTCTCTGTAGAGGGCTTCCGGACTGACTGCAATCTGTCGGGCAATCTGGTGCCATTCACCTTTCGGCGGCAATGTGCCGTGCCAGGCGAGCCAGGCATCCAGACGTTCCGCGACTGTTCTGAGAGCCAGAATTTCGCTCCTCAGGCGAGTTGTCTGTACCTCCCGTGCAAGCCGTGCCGCCCAGGCTTCTGCCAGTTTCGGGTCAGTGCGAAAAAGGTCGAGGAAATGCCGCCTCGAGATCCCACGTACGCAGGCATCTGATCGGACGATCGCGTCGCAGTGATAAGTTTCGGCAAAAGCAGAGGCTTCAGCCACGACTGCACCTGGAAAAGCGCGTTGTAGAACGAGTGCGGCTCCCCCTGTCTGGTGGCGGACAAGCTGAATTTCACCAGCGGTCACCAGAAACAGGTTCTCCACCTTGCTGTTCTGATGGAACAGATACGCTCCCGCCGGCACCCGGCGCTCAAAGGTTCCAGACGTTTCAAAGAAGGAGGGTATATCCACCGACATGATAGCTATCATGTTCTGATTTTAGTTCCTCAGGCAAGATGGGACGCAAAGCAAAGGAGAAACCATGAGCCGGTACATACTTGCCCTGACCGCCGCCATCATCGTGTGCAGCGCTCCGGTCCTGGCCCAGACCGAGACCCAGACCCAGACCCAGACCCAGACCCAGACAACCCAGCATCATGACCATTCTGCCGCGCAGCATGCGGCACATGGCACCAAACCATCGTCCGCTAAGGCGGTTCCGCGTGAACCGGGACAGTCCGCTTTCGCGGCAATTCAGGAAATCGTGGCGATCCTTGAAGCAGATCCTGAAACAGACTGGTCCAGGGTCGATATCGAAGCACTACGAAACCATCTTGCCGACATGGACAACGTCACCTTGCGGGCAGATGTAAAAACCTTGCCGGTCGAGGATGGTTACCGGTTCACCGTGACGGGAGACGGCGATGTCACCAACTCGATCAGGCGGATGTTGACGGCCCACGCCGCCACCATGAACGGAACCCATGGTTTCCGCTATGAAGTGGCGGAAGTGCCCGGCGGCGCAATTCTGTCGGTTTACGTCAGTAAGCCCTCAGACCTGCAGAAGCTCTCGGGGCTCGGGTTTATCGGCGTGTTGACACTGGGAGCGCATCATCAGGAACACCATCTCGCACTGGCGTCCGGCCAATCGCCCCATCACTGACCCCGGTCGTGATTTGGGTTCAAGAGCCGAAACATATGCGGGAGAAGCGGATGTATCGAGGAAAACGCCGCCTTTCCTTGAGACCAGATAGATCCGGCAATCCGTGTTTTGTTCAAGAGGTTGACCACCCGGCGACCTACGTCGCCGGTGCCGCCCAGAAGAACAATGGATGAAAACATCGCGCGATATCCTGAAAATGGGTGCCGGTGTTGGTATGAGAGGCATTCCGGTTAGTGCGAATGCTCTTCCTCGGCGTCCGGCGGGTTGAAATGCAGAAATGCCTTCACGAACAGGAACACAACGATAATGCCGGCGACGGCATAGGCGACAATCGCCGGGTCGTGCTGCAACTTCAGCATCGCGAAAGCGGCGAGGACGACGGAATCCAGACCGATTGCGGTCAGTAGAATCCAGCCTCGGGCAGCAACATCTGAACGCAAATGCCTGAACACTCCCCAATGGATGATGATGTCCATGACGAGATAGAAGAACGCACCAAGTGATGCGATCTGGCTGAGATCGAAGAAGACGGCCAGCAAGGCGGCGACAAACACGGTGTAGACCAGCGTATGATCCCGGATCACGCCCGGCATGCCGAAATGGCTATGGGGGATCAGTTTCATTTCGGTCAGCATGGCAAGCATCCGGGACACTGCAAACATGCTGGCGATCAGGCCGGAACTGGTTGCCACGAGTGCCAGGGCTACCGTCAGGTAGAAGCCGACCGATCCCAGGGTGGGCTTGGCAGCTTCTGCCAGCGCGTAGTCCTTTGCCTCGATGATTTTCTCCAGCGGCAGACTTGAACCGACCGCGAAGGCCACCAGCAGGTAGACAAGGATACAGATGCTGATTGCCACCACGATTGCCCTGCCCACATTGTGATGCGGATCCGTGATTTCTGCACCGCTGTTGGTAATCGTCGTGAAGCCCTTGAAGGCAAGAATTGCCAGCGCGGTCGAGGCAATGAACCCCGACAGTCCTCCGAGATCTGTCCCCTCCCCGGTCGCTTCAAACGAAAATCCGCCAGCCCAAAGTGCGGCGAAACCGAACAGCGCGATACCACCGACCTTCAACGCAGCCATGATGGTTGAAAAGAGCCCTATCGACCTGTTGCCAGAAATATTGATGAGAAAGGCGAACAGGATGACGCCGACGCTGATGGCGGGAAGAAGCCAGCCGGAAGGCGGCAAGTCGAGGCCGCGCAGAAGGTAGCTTGCGAAGGTACGCGCGACCAGACTTTCATTGATGACCATGGAAAGAGCCATCAGAAGCGCAGCCCCTGCGGTTATTGCGGTCGGGCCATAGGCTTTTTGCAGGATCATGCCGATGCCACCCGCAGACGGATAGGCATTGGACATCTTGATGTAGGTGTAGGCGCTGAAGGCGGTAACGACGGCGCCGGATATGAAGACGAAAGGGAAAAGAGGACCGGCCAGTTCGGCAATCTGACCGGTGAGGGCGAGAATGCCCGCACCGATCATGACACCGGTCCCCATGGCGATCGCATCGAAGAGTGTCAGGCTGTTTTTCTTGTAGTCGGATGACATACCGATCTCCGTCAAAACAGGTTGTCGAACGCTCCGGTCAAGCGATCCGGAATGACGTTCACTCCCTTACGGGGTTTGCTGCAACAGTTCGGAACTGTAGCCGGCCTCCTTGAGAACGCCTGCGATTTCCTGTGCGGACCGGGCGCTCGTCACAGTCACGGTCCTGTTCGCCATGTCGAATTCGACCTGGGCAGATCCGTCCGCCTGCTCGATGGACTTGCCGATGGTTGCCTTGCAATGACCACAGCTCATATCTGGAACGCTAAACTTCATGATTGGCTCCGTAGTTGATCGATTTTCTGTTTTTTCCGGTTCCAGCGGCTGGAGGGTCAAGAAGAAAAAAGTTTGAAAAATATCTTGAACGATCCTTGACCTTCCAGTGACTGGAAGCCTCATTTGAGGGAAATCGAACAATCCATGCCGGAGTTGGACCCATGTCTGGGCAACACAAATTCTCCTTGTCGGTTCAGGGAATGTCATGCGCATCGTGTGTCGGACGCGTCGAGCGCGGCCTGGCGGCTGTCGAAGGGCTTGAAGATGTCGGTGTGAACCTGGCAACTGAAAGCGCACAGTTTACGGCCACCCCTGACAAGGTCACCGCAGCGGTCGCCAAACTGGATGACCTCGGCTATCCGGCGCGAACGCAGACGGTCACGCTGACTATTCAGTCCATGTCCTGTGCCTCTTGTGTCGGACGTGTCGACAAGGCGTTGCAGGCGGTGCCCGGGGTCCTCAGTGCCAGCGTCAATCTTGCGGCCGAAACGGCAACGATCGTCTTTGCAGAAGGTGCCACAACCGTTCAGGAGCTGGTGAAGGCCAGCACGGATGCCGGCTATCCCGCAAGTCTGGCAGACGCAGGCACGTCTCAGGATCGCAGCGAGCGCAAGGCGGAAGAGGCCCGTGAGCTGGCGCGCAAGATGGCGATCGCCGCAGCCTTTGCGTTGCCCGTATTCCTGATCGAAATGGGCGGGCATTTGATCCCCGCTTTTCACCACCTGATCGCGGTGACCATTGGTCAGCAAATGAGCTGGATCCTGCAATTCGTGCTGACGAGCGTGGTGCTTTTCGGTCCGGGCCGATCTTTCTATCTGAAGGGGTTTCCGGCGCTCTTGAAGGGGGCGCCCGACATGAACAGCCTGGTGGCCGTGGGAACCGGAGCCGCCTATCTCTATTCGGTGGTTGCCACCTTCCTGCCGGATCTGGTGCCCGCCGAGGTTCGCGCTGTTTATTTCGAGGCAGCCGCCGTGATTGTCGTTCTGATCCTGCTGGGCCGTTTCCTGGAGGCCAGGGCAAAGGGGCGCACCGGCGCGGCCATCCAGAGCCTCCTCGGCCTTCAGGTCAAGTCTGCCCGGGTGCTGCGGGACGAAGAGATGGTGGAAGTGCCTATCGAAACGCTGGCCATTGGCGACATCGTCGTGGTGCGCCCAGGAGAGCGTCTCGCGGTTGACGGTGAAGTGGTCGAAGGGTTCTCCCACGTCGATGAAAGCATGATCACCGGCGAGCCCGTGCCTGTCGCGAAATCGGCTGGCAGCGCGGTGACTGGGGGCACGGTGAATGGCACCGGAGGACTTCAGTTCAAGGCAACCCGTGTCGGTGCCGATACGACCCTTTCGCAGATCATCCGCATGGTCGAGGAAGCCCAGGGCGCCAAGCTGCCGATCCAGGGGCTGGTGGACCGCATCACGCTGTGGTTCGTTCCCGCCGTCATGGCCGTTGCCGTGGCTACGGTCCTGGTGTGGCTGACTTTCGGTCCGGACCCTGCATTGACGCTGGCTCTTGTGGCCGGTGTGTCGGTGCTCATCATCGCGTGTCCGTGTGCCATGGGCCTTGCAACGCCGACATCAATCATGGTGGGCACCGGCAGGGCAGCCGAGATGGGCGTCCTGTTCCGCAAGGGGGACGCGCTGCAGCAGCTTGCCGACGTGGACATTGTTGCGCTGGACAAGACAGGCACCGTAACGGAGGGCCGGCCGGAACTGACCGACCTCGTCCTGGCGGACGGTTTTGAACGCTCTTTCGTTCTGTCTCGCATTGCCGCGGTTGAGGCTCGCTCTGAACATCCTGTTGCCGAGGCCATCGTGCGGGCAGCGGGCAAGGAGGGCGTGGAGAGGTTCGCGGTCAGTGAGTTCAACTCCATCACCGGTCATGGTGTTTCCGCTATTGTGAACGGTCAACGGGTACTCGTTGGCGCTGACCGGCTGATGAAGCGCGAAGGTATTGCGACCGATGCGCTGGTGAACGAGGAGATCAGGCTGGCGACCCGTGGGCGCACAGCTCTCTATGCAGCCATTGACGGCAGAATTGCAGCTGTTGTCGGAGTTGCCGACCCGGTCAAACCATCGAGCCGTGCCGCAATTGCAGCGCTTCATGAGCTGGGGTTGAAGGTCGCGATGATCACCGGCGACAAACGGGAAACCGCCGAGGCAATTGCCACGGAAACCGGAATCGACATCGTCATCGCGGGTGTTCTGCCCGACGGCAAGGTTGACGCCCTGACTGAACTCAAGGGCGACGAGGGCCGTATCGCCTTCGTTGGAGATGGCATCAATGATGCCCCTGCCCTCGCCCATGCCGATGTCGGTATCGCGATCGGCACAGGTACCGATGTGGCGATTGAATCCGCCGATGTCGTGCTGATGTCGGGCGATCTGAGAGGCGTCGTGAACGCTTACGAAGTGTCGCGCCGCACCATGCGCAACATCAAGGAAAACCTGTTCTGGGCATTTGCCTACAACACGGCCCTGATCCCGGTGGCCGCCGGAGCGCTTTATCCAGCCTTTGGCCTGTTGCTGTCACCCGTTCTTGCAGCAGGCGCCATGGCGTTGTCGTCGGTGTTCGTCCTCACCAATGCCTTGCGACTTCGCCGGATCGCGCCAGTGATGGATGAAGCAAGGTCCAGGGTCGCTTTCACGCCAAGTGCCGAAGCCGCGCCTGCTGAATAGGAGGGGGTGACATGAACATTGGAGAACCTTCGCGCCAGTCCGGGCGACCGACCAAGATCATACGCTGCTTTGAGGACATCGGCCTGAGTGCCCACAAGACGGCCTCGATCAAGCTTTAATGGTGCGGATCGGCAATATGCCGGCCAGAGAAGGGTTGACCGGGGCGCAGGTTCACCGGATTGTGACAGAGGTTCGGGTTCGTTGCTGGCAAACAGGATCCAGTAGGTCATTGTTGATGCGGTTGCAGTCTTGCTTTTGGACGACTTTTAAAATGCTCCTCGTGGCGGCCTTCGTTGCTGCCGGAGGATCGTTCAGTCATTCGCTTGCCGGACCTGCCCACGAACACTCACATGAAACCGCCGCCGCCTCCGTCGGCGATATTCCCCACGATCATGCTTCAAACCATTCCGATCACAATGTGGCAGATCATGAAACCGTGCATTGTGGGGCCTATTTGCTGGCGTTGACGGATGACGAGCATCTGAGCATCCCTGACCTCATCGAAGACAGCGTCCGTGATACCGTGGTGTCCAATGTGTCCCGGGTGTGGAAGATTGATCCGCCTCCCCCACGACCGGCTCCTTTATCCGTTTGAAATCGCTTGAGGCGGAATATCCGCCACGCAATCTGGATACAGGACAAGATCAATGAAACTTACGGTTATATCAGTGACTGGCGCGCTGTTGCTTGCAGGCGTTGCCGGCGCCTTTGCACATGGTGGGGCGTCCGGAATCGTCAAGGAACGCATGGACGCGATGGATGAGATGGGCGACGTGATGAAGTCGCTGACTGCCATCATGCGTGGAGAAAAGGACTATGATGCGGACGCAGTGCGTGAGGGCGCTGCGGTTATCCAGTCCCATTCCGGCGAGGCCCTGACCAAGCTGTTCCCGGAACACAGCATCGAAGGCCCATCGGAGGCGAAACCGGAAATCTGGACTGACTGGGAAGAATTCTCTGAGCTCGCAAAACAGCTGGACGTATTTGCAGCAGGACTTGGCGCAGCGGCAGAAAACGGCCTGGCACACGGCAAGGGCGGTGCAGGTATGACGGGTCAGTCGGGCATGATGGGGCAAGACACCATGATGGGTGGAAATTCCATGATGTCCCAGGGTGGTATGATGGGCTCCGGAGGAATGATGGGGTCGGGTGGCATGATGGGGAACGCCGGTCACATGGCCGATCCCGAAATGCTGGCCCAGATGCCCGCGGACGGGCTTTTCAACATGGTCGCGCAGACCTGTTCGGCCTGCCATTCAAAATTCAGGGTCGAGAAAAACTGATCGATGCGCCTCTGGCTCATTGTTGCGATCGTTGCTCCCGCGTTGGCGGGAGCGGCGTTCGCCGTGCTTTACCTCTGGCCTGTCGACAAGCCCGAACGGATCGAAGTCCTTGCCGGCGATCCGGGCCGCGGCGCCTATCTTGCCAGGATGTCGGGATGTATCGCCTGCCATACCAATACGGAAGGTGGCGGGAAACCTCTGGCTGGCGGTGTCAGGCTGCCGACGGACTTCGGCACGTTCTATTCGCCCAACCTGACGACGGATCCGGATCACGGCATCGGAAACTGGAACTTGCAGGATTTTGCAGCGGCGGTGCGACAGGGTATTTCACCGGAAGGGGAGCCCTACTATCCGTCATTTCCCTATCCGTTTTACGGTTCCTTTAGCGACCAGGATATCGCGGACCTGTGGGCAGCCTTCAAGACGGTTCCCCCCGTTGCTGAAGCATCGACACCACATGACATGTTGCCGCCATTCAATCTCAGAATGGGTCTGAAACTCTGGCGCGGACTGTTTTACGTGCCGGAGACATTCGACCCGGATCCGGCGCGCTCTGATCTCTGGAACAGGGGCAAGTTCATTGTTGAGGGACCGGCTCATTGCGGCGCTTGCCACACCCCTAGAAATGCCGCTGGTGCACGTCAGGCGGAATTGGCTCTGCATGGCGCCAGCGAACTGCCTGACGGCGGCAACTCTCCACCCATCACGAGCGCCGCGCTGAAGAGGCAGGGCTGGACGATAAGTTCTCTGCAGTATGCGCTGAAAACCGGGATCATGCCCGATGGGGATGTCTTTGGCGGCTCCATGGGCGAGGTCGTGCGCGACGGCACTGCTTTCCTTTCCGAAGAGGACAGGGAAGCAATAGCAACCTTTCTCCTGGAGAGGGACGGCTGACCGTCTGAAGGAGAGAAACCATGAGAACCCGCATCTTGCTCGGTGCACTTTCTGCGGCAGTGGTGATTATCGTCGCCAGTGCCATTTTCCTTCTGGCACCCCCCGATGTTGACGAAGGTGTCGTCCGGCTGAAGCCGGGCGACCTCAAGCTTGTGCGTTTGGGAGCAGACATTTACGCGCAGAATTGCGCAGCTTGTCATGGAGACGACCTGAAAGGAGGGCGCGACTGGATGGACGCCAATCCGGATGGTTCCCTGAAGGCCCCGCCGCACGACGAAACCGGGCACACCTGGCATCATCAGGACGACCTGCTGTTCCGTATCACGAAGCTTGGCACCGCCAAGGCGGTTGGCCTTGAGAATTTCAATTCGAACATGCCGGCGTTCGAAGGCGTGCTGACAGATACCGAAATCATCGCCGTCTTGTCCTGGATCAAGGCACAGTGGCCGCAGGAAATTCGTGAAAGGCATGACCTCATCAATGCGCAAGGAGGAGCCCCATCGTCTTGAAGGCCGTGCGTTTTCGCCATACGGCTATGAAGCATTGCGGTTGCGGCACAGGTTCGATCGCAAGGCGCGGTGAAGCTGGACGGCTGGAGAGTTAAGTGATTTCGGTACTTGCCAATCAAACCTACCGCCATCTTTTTTTCGCGCAGGTCATCGCGTTGTTCGGCACAGGTCTGATGACGGTTGGCCTGGCGCTGCTGGCCTTCGATCTTGCAGGCGATGAGGCTGGCGCCGTTCTGGGAACAGCCCTTGCGATCAAGATGATTGTCTACGTCTGCATCAGCCCGATTGCTGCTGCTTATGCGAGCCGATTTCCGCGTCGGATGTTTCTCGTCACGTTGGATATCGTCCGGGCTCTGACCGCGGTGGCCCTGCCGTTCGTTGACGAGATTTGGCAGATCTACGTTCTGATCGCCCTGTTGCAAACCGCATCCGCGGCCTTCACCCCTGCCTTCCAGGCCAGCATTCCCGATATCCTTCCGGATGAAAAGGACTACACGAGTGCCTTGTCGCTGTCGCGCATGGCGTATGATCTTGAAAACCTTCTCAGCCCGATGATTGCAGCCGTCCTGGTTGGCCTTGTCGGCTTCCACTGGTTGTTCGGTGGTACCGTTGCCGGCTTCCTGTTCTCTGCCGGGTTGATCCTGACCATTCGGCTCGTCTCGCCGCAGGCCGACGCGGAAGAGCCCGCGTTCCGAAGAACCGTCAAGGGTCTGCAGATCTATCTGAAGACACCACGCCTGAGAGGATTGCTGGCCCTCAATCTCGCGGTTGCCGCCTCGGGGGCCATGGTGATCGTCAACGGTGTTGTCATCGTGAAATCGTACCTTGGTCTCGACGACACCGACCTGGCCTTGTCGATGGCGGCCTATGGCGGAGGCTCCATGGTTGTCGCGTTGACGCTGCCAAAGCTTCTTGCAAGCCGTTCCGAACGGTTCGTCATGCTAGCTGGCGGAGCATTGCTTCCCGTTTCATTGCTGATATTCGCCGGCCTGTTGGCGGTCCTGCCGGTGCCGTTCGTTTGGCCAGCCCTGCAACTGGTCTGGTTTACCATGGGGGCGGGTATGTCGGCGGTGCTCGTGCCCTCTGGACGGCTTCTTAAAAATTCCGCCCATCCCCAGGACCGTCCATTGGTTTTTGCGGCACAATTTGCTCTTTCGCACGGTTGCTGGCTGATTGCCTATCCGCTTGCCGGCTGGCTTGGAGCAAATTCCTCGATGTCTGTGACAATGGTCGTTCTCGCCGGTTTGGCTGTGCTTGGCTGGGTTGTGGCCGGCAAGTCCTGGCCTGCAGACGATCACAGTATTCTCGACCATGCGCACCCCGACCTGCCGGCAAACCACCCGCATCTTGCCAAAGCGCATGGAAAACGACACGCACATGCGTTCGTGATCGACAGCCTTCACCACACCTGGCCGGATCGCCAGCCATGATGGATCTTCTCATCTCCTGGCAACGCTGGATGTATGGGGGTGTGCGGGCTTCGTTGCTGGAATTCAGCCAGTCGGGGGATTTCTGGCTTCTTGCGAGCATGATCGGGACAGGGGTGCTGTTCGGCGCCATTCACGCTTTGACGCCCGGGCACGGAAAGACGATCCTGGCTAGCTATGTCGCCGGAGCCAGAAGCAGCTTCGCCCGCGCATTTTCGGTCTCGACACTTCTGGCGGCAACACATGTGCTCACAGCCGTTCTGATCGCCTTCTTTGCCTCCCAGCTTGTGGAAAGATCCTTTGTTGGTGGCGGCCGGGCCCCGGCCCTCGAGTTGATCAGCCGCGTCACGCTGATCGGTATCGGCGCATGGCTCTTTGTCCGGGCAATCCGCTCAAGGCCGGGCAGGAAGCGAGCCGAAGGCTTCTGGGTGGCCCTTACAGCGGGTCTCGTACCGTGTCCTTTGACATTGTTTGTCGTGGTGGCAGCCCTGTCGCAAGGCGAACCGGGGGCGGGTCTGATGTTCGCGGCATCGATGCTTGTCGGCATCGCCTTCACGCTTTGTATGGTTGCAGGATTGGCGGTTTTCGGCCAACGCCTGTTTCTCGATGTCGCTCTCAGGAACGGCGCGACCCTCAGCGTGGTTTCCCGAGCGCTCGATGCGACTGCCGGAATTCTCATTATCCTTTTCGCCGGTATCCAATTGCTTGAATAGACGCGACCCTGTTCAGATCTGCTTTAATCTCCCTGTCGCAAACGAAAAATTGAAGGGTCGGCGCTCATATTCGCTTCTGCTTCGGCCCCGCCAGGCGTATTTAGGTCTCAGGTTGTCCCGTGATCGGATGAACTATCGCAGAACCGGAAGTTTATTAACCGCCCTTCGAAGGCTTGCTCAACAGCACCTATCAGGCACTTGTATTTGTGCTGGACTGGATTATATCGCGCAACATGACCCGACCCGTGCATCACATCAGCAGACTGGCCGCGACGATCCTGTTCGCGATTGCCCTGCTGTTTGCCGGGTTTGCACCGGCGCACCAGGCGATGATGGCTCCCGGAGAACATGTTGCGGCCAACGCCGGCATGCCGTGTGAAACGATGATGGGTCATGCCTCGGCAATGATGGGCGATGAAATGCCGGACGACGGACAGGTGAAATTCGACCTGTGCTGCGGCGGTGCGTTGTGCGCTGCCGATACGGTTCGCGATAACCAGGAAATGGCACTGGGTTTTGCCCAGGCCCTCGCCTTCACGCAGTTGCCGCCTGATGCCCTGCACGTCTCGGACACCACCCTTCCCGAACGACCTCCCCGCCTCCTCTGAAAACATCGTTCCTCCGCAGACTTTCGCGGAGCCAGAAGTGATGGACATGCCTTCGGCAAACAGCCGCTGGCAACTCAGAGGTTACTATGCGTGGACGTTATACCGCGCTCAGCATCATCGCCCTTGCCGCAGGTGTGGCAGGCGGGGTGTTTCTTGAGCGCCTTTATCTGAACCCGGGCGACGGCAATGCGTCGGGGGGACCAGAAATTCTCTATTGGGTCGCTCCTATGGACCCGAACTTCCGCCAGTCAGGGCCCGGCAAGTCGCCGATGGGAATGGATCTGATACCGGTTTATGCCGGACAGGAACCTTCTGCTGATCCGGCTGAAGTCAACCTGTCTGCGGCAGAGGTCAATGCCATCGGCGTACGTACCGCTTTGGCCCGTGTCGGTGAAATCTCCCGGCAAATCGAAACCGTCGGCTTCGTCGGTTACGACGAACATCTGACCAGTCATGTTCACACCCGGGTGGACGGCTGGATCGAGACGCTGAACATTCGCGCCGTTGGCGACCGGGTAAAAAAGGGCGAAGTGCTGTTCGAGCTGTTTTCGCCCGAATTCGGCATTGCCAGCTTCGATTTCCTGCGTTCGCTTTCGAACGGCAACGGTCTGTCCCTGGAGGCTGCCCGCAACAAGCTGCGCAGCCATGGGGCTTCAGAGGAGCAGATTGCCGAGATCGAGGCAGACGGCAAGGTCGCCCGCAGGATCAAGGTGGTCGCGCCGCGCGACGGGGTCGTTATTGCCCTTGCGGCCGCCGACGGCATGTTCCTGCAGCCCGGCGCTCAGGCCATGTCCATCACGGATCTCAACAAGGTTTGGCTGATTGTGGATGTCTTCGAGCGCGACATCGCGCGTTTGACGGAAGACATGCGTGCGGTCGCCCGCTTCGAACATCTGCCGGGACGGACATTCGAAGGCCAGATCGATTACATTTACCCGGAACTCGATCCAATAACGCGAACCCTGCCTGTCAGGCTGCTGTTCGACAACGCCGAAGGTCTGTTGCGGCCGAACATGTTCGGCAACGTCAGGCTGTTTCCCAACGAGACCCGCACTGCCGTCACCATTCCCTCCGAAGCCGTCATCCGGACGGGAACAGCGGAGCGTGTTGTCATCAAGGTCGGCGAAGGCACTTTCAAGCCAAGGCTGATCACCACCGGATTGCGTGACAATTTTGGAGAAAACGGGCGCACGGAAGTTGTTCAGGGGCTTGAGCCTGGTGAAGAGGTTGTTGCTTCGGCCCAGTTCCTGATCGACAGCGAAAGCGCGCTCAATGCGGGCTTGATGCGCATGGCGCCGACGAACGAAGTTCCTGCGCGCGGCACCGGTGAACTGATCGCGCTCGACCGCGAAGCCCGGCTTGCAACCATCCGCCACGACAGTCTGGAAAGTCTCGACTGGCCCGCGATGACAACACGTTTTCCTGTTGCGGTGTCCATCCCTCTCGACCGGTTGAGCGAAGGCCAGCAGGTTTCCTTCAAGGCAGCGCGCGGCGCTGATGGCCTGCTCGGGTTGATCGAGCTCGGGTCAGACGACGGCATTGCAGCCACGGGGTCGGGAACCGTTCTTGCTGTTACAAGCGACGGCAAACTGACGATGGAACATGGTCCGATCCCGGATCTCGGCTGGCCCGCCATGCAAATGGACCTGGATGTCTCGGGCTTCGATCCGCAGTCGGTTCCGGTGAATGTTCCGGTCGAATTCGACCTCGCCAAGGGCGACGGCGGTCTCTTCTCGATCGTGGCAGTAAGGCAGCCGGGCGTTGCCGAGGATCCGTCGGCAGAGCAGGCCGAGGAAGTTGCCGACGACGCGCAAGCAGAAGTCGCACCCATCGTGGTGTCGGGAACGATCAACTCGATCGATACCGAAAACGCGAAGGCTACAATCACCCATGGCCCCATTGCCGAAATCGGCATGCCTGGCATGACCATGGCATTCGCGGTGGACGAGACCCTGGATCTGGATGCCCTGCCAGTCGGCACGGAAACCACGCTCACCTTTTCAAGGCCGGACGGAATGACAATGGTCCTGGCAAAGGTAGAGCCGGTCACCCCGCCGATGGAAGTCCGCGGCACCATCAACGCCCTTGATCGGGATGCAGGCACGGCCAACATCACTCACGGACCGATGGCAGAGATAGGCATGCCGGGCATGACCATGGATTTTGCCGTTGATCAGGCCGTTGCCCTTGGTGATTTGCCACTGGATCAGGAGGTAACACTCTTGCTCCAGCGCAATCCGGATTTCTCCATGACATTGGTCGGCGTTCGGCGTGAGGAGGGTTTGTGATGATTGCCGCAATCATTCGTGCCTCCATCGCCAACCGCGTGATCATGCTGGCAATCGCCGCCATGATCGCCGTCGCCGGTATCTGGGCAATCCGCGAAACGCCCGTCGATGCAATCCCGGATCTTTCGGACGTTCAGGTCATCGTGCGCACGCCCTACGCCGGCCAGGCGCCTCAGGTGGTGGAGGACCAGGTCACATTCCCCATCGCCACGGCGATGCTTGCCGTGCCAGGAGCCAGTGATGTGCGCGGTTTTTCCTTCTTTGGCGATAGCTACGTCTACATCGTTTTCGAGGACGGCACCGATCTTTACTGGGCCAGAACCCGTGTTCTGGAATACCTCGGTCAGATCGCTGCAAACCTGCCTGAAGATGTTTCACCACAGCTTGGCCCGGATGCGACGGGTGTCGGCTGGATTTACCAGTACGCCCTGATAGACCGCACCGGCAACCATGACCTTGCCCAACTGCGTGCCCTTCAGGACTGGTTCCTGAAATACGAACTTCAGACCGTCGACGGCGTGTCGGAAGTCGCCACGATCGGCGGCATGGTGAAGCAATACCAGGTGGTCGTGGACCCCAACAAACTCAGGGCCTACGACATAACGCTGGCGCAGATCCGAGGCGCCATCCAAGCCGCGAACCGGGAAACCGGCGGCAGCGTGATCGAGATGGGCGAAGCCGAATTCATGGTGCGCTCGACCGGTTACGTCGATGAGCTTGCCGATCTTGCCAAGGCGCCGTTGATGGTCAACGACCGGGGTGCACCGCTGACCCTCGGAGACGTTGCCGACATTCGACTCGGGCCGGAAATGCGCCGTGGTGTCGGTGAATTCGGCGGCGAAGGCGATGCCGTCGGTGGGGTTGTGATCCTGCGCTGGGGCGGCAACGCGCTGGCAGCCATCAAGGCAGTCGAAGCACGGATCGGCGAACTGCGCAGCAGCCTGCCCGAAGGAGTGGAGATCGTCACGACCTACGACCGCTCCGGCGTTATCGAACGTGCGATCGACAATCTTCAGACAAAGCTGACCGAAGAATTCATCGTTGTCGTTCTGGTCTGCGCGGCGTTCCTCCTGCACTTGCGTTCGTCGCTCGTCATCCTGTTTTCCCTGCCTCTCGGCATTGCGGCTGCCTTCATCATCATGAAGCTGCAGGGCGTGAATGCGAACATCATGTCGCTTGGCGGCATCGCCATCGCCATCGGCGCGATGGTGGATGCGGCGATCGTCATGATCGAGGCGATGCACCGTCGGCTGGAACATGAAAAACTGACCGCTGAGAACCGCTGGCGGATCGTGGGGGAATGTGCCTCGGAAGTGGGCCCTGCCCTCTTCTTCTCCCTGGCGATCATCACCGTCAGCTTCCTGCCGGTGTTCGTTCTGGAAAGCCAGGAAGGCAGGCTCTTCAAGCCGTTGGCCTTCACCAAGACCTACGCCATGGCGGCGGCGGCCATACTCTCCATCACCCTGGTTCCGGTGCTGATGGGGTACTTTGTCCGCGGGCGAATTCTTGCGGAGAACAAGAACCCGCTCAACCGGATCGTGATCTGGCTTTACCGCCCCTTTCTGGATGCAGCCGTTGCCTGGCCCTGGGCAACGACCATTCTGGCGGGTGTCCTGGTCGCCTCCATGTGGTGGCCCCTTCAGAGGATCGGCACGGAATTCATGCCAGCCCTCAACGAAGGTGACTTCCTTTACATGCCGACACTTTATCCCGGTGTTTCCATCGGCAAGGCGCGTGAGGTTCTTCAGCAGTCCGACCGTCTTATCGCCACCGTACCGGAAGTAAAGACGGTCCACGGCAAGCTGGGCCGTGCCGATACGGCGACAGACCCTGCCCCGCTGACGATGATCGAGACGACCATCCAGCTGAAGCCGCGCGCCGAGTGGCGGGAGGGCATGACGATGGACCGGATCCGGGATGAGCTGGATCAGGCCGTCCAGATACCGGGCGTTACCAACGTGTGGATCCAGCCGATCAAGAACCGCATCGACATGCTGGCAACCGGCATCAAGACCCCAGTCGGGGTCAAGATCACCGGGGCCGATCTTGGCGTCATCGAGAAGATCGGCATTGAAGTCGAAAACGCGGTCGTGGGGATCGACGGCACGGCATCGGCCTATGCAGAGCGGCCCGTCGGAGGACGTTTCATCGAGATCGACGTCGACCGGGAGGCGGCTGCCCGGTTCATGATGAGCGTGCGGGACATTCAGGACGTCGTGCAGACCGCGATTGGCGGCATGCAGGTGTCGGAGTCCGTCGAAGGCCTGGAGCGCTTTCCCATCAACCTCCGCTATCCGCAGGACTGGCGCAACAGTCCAGAGCGCTTGCGGGAACTTCCGGTGGTCACGCCGTCCGGCGCCCATATTCCGCTCGGTGCCCTGGCAGAGGTCAGCGTTGTTGACGGACCGGGCATGATCCGGTCTGAAAACGCCCGGCGCACCGGGTTCGTCTTCATCGACATCACCGGCCGGGATCTGGGCGGCTACGTTGATGAGGCGCGCAGGACGGTTGCGGAGAAGGTGCAATTGCCTCCCGGCTATTCGATCGCCTGGTCGGGCCAGTATGAGTACATCGAACGGATGCAGGAACGCCTGAAGCTGGTGGCTCCGGCGACTTTGCTGATCATCACGCTCATGCTGTTCATGGCGTTCAACCGGGTCATTGAAGTCGGCATCATCCTTGCCGCCCTTCCCGTTGCGCTGGCCGGAGGTGTCTGGTTCCTCTGGTACCTGGATTTCGACATGTCGGTCGCGGTGATCGTCGGGTTCATCGCCCTTGCAGGCGTTGCGGTCGAGACAGCCATCGTGATGCTGCTCTACCTCAACCTGGCCTGGGAAAAACGCAAGAAGCTTGCGGCCGCCGAGGCCCGCTCCCTGACGGTTGTCGATGTAGAGGAAGTGGTTTTCGAAGGTGCGCTTTTGCGCGTGCGGCCAAAGGTGATGACCGTTGCGACGATCTTTGCCGGGCTGATCCCGATCATGTACGGCGACGGCACGGGCTCGGAAATCATGCAGCGGATCGCAGCCCCCATGGTTGGTGGCATGGCAACCGCCACCCTTCTGACCCTCTTCGTCATTCCCGCCATTTTCACGATCTGGAAGCGGCTTGCTCTCTCGCGGGTCAACCGTGAGCTGAGCATAGCCACCCCGGACATCAAAGGTGCGGTGCAGCCGGCCGAATGATTTTGCAACTCACAAACAAACCCCAAGAAAGGCAACTGAAATGAAGACCCTCATCCTCGCAGCATTCCTGTCCATGGCGGCCACCCCGGCTGTCCTTGCCCAGTCGTCGCATAGCGGCATGGATCATTCCAACATGCCCATGACCGCCGAACAGATGGACGGCGCGGTTCACGCCAATGCCGTCGTCAACTCCATCGGCGACGGGACTGCAAATGTCAGCCACGATCCGATTCCGGAAATCGGCTGGCCGGCCATGACGATGGATCTGCCCCTTCTGGAAGGCGCAGAGATGTCGGATGATCTCACGCCAGGTGACAGCGTGATCCTGATGCTGGTGAAAGGCGACGACGGCATGTATGCCATCGGCGGAATGATGCCGAAGTAAGATTTCGGACAAAACACTTCCGACAATGGTTGCGGCCCGTGGCGCCTGTCTCACGAGGTCGTAACCATTGTCGACCTTCATCTATTCTGCCGTTTCTTTCCCTCTCTCAGCCAGCGCACGTTCAACCAAAATTGGTTCGCACTCAGCGTTCCTAATCACTGATAGCCATCTTTGTATTGACATGAAACTAAGTTCCAAAATATATCCATGGTGGAGATTGGAAGCTGAATTTGCGCTTTGGGAGGGAACATGGTGCGGCGCTCCGTACAAAAAATCGAAGCAGCTGGAGAGGAATCCGCAACTCAGCCGGGGATGCAGGCCCTCACGCGCGGGCTGAGAGTTCTGGACTTTATTGCGGAAGCCTCGACGCCTGTCCGGTTCATGACCCTGCTTGATGGAACAGGATTTCCAAAAGGCACGCTTCACCGCCTTCTGCAAACGTTGATCGATGAACGTTATCTCATTCTGGACGAATGGAACCAGACCTACCGGCTAGGCTCCCGTCCGTTTCAGCTCGCGCACAGGGCCTGGGATCAATTCGATCTGCGCGGTGCCGCGCTGCCGGAGCTGGAACGCCTGACGTCGCTCGCCAATGAGGCCACCCGCCTCGGACGGCTTGACGGCAACAAGGTTCTTTACATCGACCAGCGGGATCCTGAACATCAGGTGCGCATCTCCAACGGCATTGGCGCCCGTTCAGCCATACATGCCACCGCGCTTGGAAAGGCGATGGCAGCTCATCTTTCTCACTCGGAACGCTACCGGCTGGTGATGGACGGTGAGCTTGAGGCTTTCACCGATCAAACGATTGTTTCAAACGGTGACCTGGATCAGCAGCTGAACATCATCAAGGCCCGCGGTTATGCGGTCTCCATCGGCGAGCAGTTCGAAGACATCAGTGCTGTCGCAGCTCCGATTCTGGATCACCGTGCAAGGCCGATCGGAGCAATCGGCGTTGTCGGTCCCAGCTACCGGCTTTCGACCGAGCGGCTGCACACGCTCGGCCGGGAGGTGATCGAAGCGGCGCGCAGAATTTCTGGAAATGTCGGGGAACTTGCGATGTCGATCTCGGTGGCGCCAAAGCCGCTCGGAGCGGTGCAGGACAACGTCAGCTGCGCCATTCCGGGCGAGGATTTTCTGGGCGAAGGTCCTTTCTGGTCGCCGGAAACCGGCAAGCTTCACTGGGTGGATATCCTCGCGCCGGCGGTTGTGACCGGCGACCCTGCCACAGGCGAACGCAGCACGCGTCCCCTGCCGGAGTTGGTCGGGGTGGCCATTCCGAAAAAGAGTGGCGGCTTTGTCTGCGCGACCGAAAACGGCATCAAGACCATCAGCTCCAACGGCCAGATTGAAACGCTGGCGGAGCCGGAAAAGGACCACACGGGCAATCGGTTCAACGACGGCAAATGCGATGCGAAAGGGCGGCTTTGGGTTGGTTCGCTCGCCATAACGACCGAACCCGGCAAGGGAATGTTGTGGCGGGTCGAGCCGAATGGCGAGGCCGTGAAGATGGACGAGAACTTCCACGTGTCGAACGGCCTTGGCTGGAGCCCCGACAACAAGACCTTCTACTTTACCGATTCCGGTTGTCGGACCATCTGGGCCTACGATTTCGACCTCGAGGAAGGCACTATCTCGAACCGCAGGGCATTTGTCGAAGTCGCGGAAGGCGATGGTGTGCCCGATGGTCTGTGCGTCGATGAAGACGGCTATCTCTGGGTCGCGATGTGGGATGGCTGGTGCATCCGCCGGTATGCGCCCGACGGCACATTGGCAAGCTCGTTTCCCGTGCCGGTGCCCCGCCCCACAAGCTGTGCCTTCGGCGGCGAGGACATGTCGACACTTTACGTGACCACCGCCCGTATCCGTCTGTCGGCACAGCAGCTCGTCGAAGCTCCGCTCTCCGGATGCGTTCTGGCGATCGAGACAAATGCGAAGGGGCTCGCCGGCAACATCTTTGCCGGCTGAACGCACCCCGGGAACTTGGTGAGGAAAAATGGCCGATCTTAAAATCGAAGGGCTGTGCAAGCGCTACGGCCAGGTGGAGGTTTTGAAAAACATCGACCTGGACATAAAGGACGGGGAATTCGTCGTGTTTGTCGGACCGTCCGGCTGCGGAAAGTCCACCTTGCTGCGCATGATCTGTGGTCTTGATGAAGTTTCCGCCGGTCAGCTTCTGATCGACGGTGAAAAGGTCAATGACGTGCCGTCGTCCAAGCGCGGCATTGCCATGGTGTTCCAGTCTTATGCGCTCTATCCGCACATGAATGTGGCGCAGAACATGGGTTACGCGCTGAGGCTTGCCGGTGAAGACAAGGCCCTCATCACAGCACGGGTGAAGCAGGCCGCGGAAATCTTGAAAATCGATCATCTTCTGGACCGTAAGCCGCGTCAGCTTTCCGGCGGGCAGCGCCAGCGTGTGGCCATCGGACGCGCGATTGTGCGTGAGCCCAAGATTTTCCTTTTCGACGAGCCCCTGTCCAATCTGGACGCCGCCTTGCGCGTGGACATGCGGATGGAATTCGCGCGGCTCAAGGAGCGACTGGGCACGACGATGATCTACGTCACGCACGATCAGGTCGAAGCCATGACGCTGGCCGACAAGATCGTGGTGTTGCAGGACGGTGTCGTCGAGCAGGTCGGCAGTCCGATTGACCTATATGAACGACCCGTCAACCGGTTCGTGGCCGGGTTCATCGGCTCGCCGAAAATGAACTTCGTGCCGGTGAAGCCGGGACCGGACGGATATGTGCTGCCGGGTGGCTTGCTGAAGGTTTCGGCGGAAGCCGGCAACGTGAGCGAAATCGGCATCCGGCCCGAGCATTTGCGCCTTGGAACGGATGGCGATGGCGTCTTTGCCGGAACAGTCGAGACCACGGAGCATCTCGGTTCGGATACCTTTGCAATCGTTCAGCTTGAGGGTCAGCCCCGCCCGATCATGGTGCGGCTGCCGGGCGAGCGGCGGTTGGATCACCGCTCGCAAGTTTCGGTGACCTTCGATCTGGCCTCCGTTTATGCGTTTGATCAGGCCGGCAAAACCGTTGCGCTGACGAACGAGCGGGCGGATGCGGCATGACGCTGGAAACATCCGATCATGAGGAATTGCGACCAATCCCGATCGAGGCGGCACATTATCCGAGCCTTAAGGGGAAGGGTGTGCTGATAACCGGGGGTGGATCCGGCATCGGCATGTATCTGGTCGAGGCCTTCTGCGCGCAGGGAGCCAGGGTCGGTTTCATCGATATCAACGCGGAAGCCAGCACCCGCGTGGCGGAAGTCTGCGAACAGGAGACCGGAAACAGGCCGCAGTTCCGAATTGCAGATCTTACGGACATAGGCCAGTTGAAAGCGGCCGTTGCCGCGCTTCGCGAAAGCCTCGGGTCCCTTACGGTTCTCGTCAACAACGCAGGTAACGATGACAGATTGCCTGTCGAGGACATTACCCCGGAGTATTGGGACGAGCGCTTCAACACCAATCTCAGGCACCAGTTCTTTACGGCGCAGTCTGTCCTTCCGGATATGGCGGAAGGTGGTGCCATCATCAACATGGGCTCCAACAGCTGGATGCAGGGTGTTGCGACCCTCATTTGCTACACGACTGCAAAATCTGCAGTTCAGGGACTGACGAAATGTCTCGCGCGGGAACTCGGGCCTCGAAAGATCCGGGTGAACTCGATTGCCCCCGGCTGGGTCCTGACCGATCGGCAAGTCACCCGGGCGAAAAAGGTCTTTCAGGACAAGTTCGATGACTACCTCGCCAAGCAGTGCCTGAAGGAATTCCTGCTGCCGCCGGACGTTGCCCGCATGGCGCTGTTTCTGGCAGCTGACGACAGCCGGATGATCACCGGCCAGACCTTTGTCGTCGATGGTGGTGTCGTCTGACGAATTACTTTTGAAACTAAGTTTCAACTCACTTGCGGAGATGGATTGGCTCTGCTAGCTTTAAAATTGAAACTTGGTTTCAAACTTTTCATGGGAGGAAATGATGAGGAAGCTGAAGCAGGTTCTGATGGCGGGTTTCGCCGCTGCGATGGTGTCGTCCTCGGTTGGTCAGGCGCTGGCCGATGAGGTCGATTTCATGAGCTGGACGGTTGCGGAAGAGACCGGCAAGGAAATCGTGGGCAAGATGGCTGCCGGTTTTGAGGAGAATACCGGCAACAAGGTCGAGTTTCAGGGATATGCCTGGGGCGAGATGAACAAGAATTATATCTTGCGGGCCCGTTCCAACACGCTGCCTGATGTCGGCCAGTCGCAAGGTCGACTGCTGCCGGTCATTGGCAACATCGATCAGCTTCAGGACTTCAACGAAGTCATCGGTCGCGAAGAGTTGCTGAACATCTTCGACGAAGGCTTCCTCTCCATGGGCGAAGTCAACGGCAAGCAGGTCGCGCTGCCCTGGATCACCGGCACCATCGGCATGGTCGCAAATCTGGAAGTTCTCGAAAAAGCCGGCATCAGCGAAGTGCCGACAACAGTCGAAGAATTCAAGGCAGCCCTGGAACAGGTGCGTGACAAGGTGCCGAACTCCGTTCCGCTTGGCCTTGCCACGAAGAACAACAACTCCATTCTTCTCGACTACATGACTTGGGTCTGGATCTTCGGCGGCGATCCGCTGACGGCGGACGGCAAGCCGGCCGTCAATTCTCCTGAAGCAGTGGCTGCGCTGGAATTCATGGCAGATGCGGTCAAGAATCGTCTCGCCGCCCCCGAAATCGACCGGCCAGACGCGCGCCGTCTGTTCGCCCATGGTGCGACAGCCTTCTACATCGACGCGCCTCAAGCACTTTCATTCGCCCGCAAACTGTCCGGTAGAGGCGAGGAAATCGACGCCGTCGTCAAACCGGTCAAGGCGCCGGTCCTGAAGGAAGGCGATACGCCTGTATCCATGCAGTGGGGCCATGTCCTGGTCCTGTTCGGTGACGAGAACGGCAAACCTGACAGCGCGGCAGTGGAATGGATCAAGTATCTGCTGTCCACGGATGTCCTTGTGCCTTATGCGACCGACCAGAGCGTCCTGCCCGCCACCAAGGCCGGTATCGCTTCGGAAGCCGTGAAATCGAATACCTATCTGGCAGATTGGGCTGCTTCAGCCGTGTCTCCACGGCGTAACTCGATCGCCTCCCTGGAAAACGGTGCCCAGATCTCGGACATCATCGGCGCCGAGGTGCAGGCAGCGGTTCTTGGCATGAAGTCCCCGCAACAGGCGGCCGACGACATGCAGAGCAAACTCGAAGCGGTCATGTAAGGACCGCACGTCCCCCCAACTTCCGGTCCCGGTTTCCGGGGCCGGTCTTTCCAGCCGGACGGCAGTTCTGGCCACCCGTTCAAGAAGCGAGTTGAATCCCATGTCTGTTGCAGACCTGTCAGGATCACGGCTGACCGATGCCCCGGTCTCAGCCCATGCCCGAAGAGGTGGCCTGAAAGCCGGCGAAGGCCGGTTCGGTGTCCTTCTTCTGGTGCCGGCCCTCTGTGCATTCGGGCTGGTTGTCATGTGGCCGTTTCTGCAGGCCCTCGCTTATTCGTTCTTTGAATACACGCTTTACACACCCGAGCCCATCTGGGTCGGGATTGCGAACTTTCAAAAGGTCCTGAGCGACCCGGGCTTCTGGGAGTCGCTCACCGTCACGGCAATCTATGTGGTGCTGACCACCTTCTTTTCGATCGTTCTCGGCTTCGCCTGGGCCCTGATCCTGAACGAACCTTTCCGGGGGCGTGACGTCATGCGCTCCATTTCCCTGCTTCCGTGGATCATGCCTTCCGTCGTCACGGCGTTCCTGTGGGGCTGGATCTTCAATTCCAGATACGGGTTGCTCAATTACGCGGCGATGAGCGCCGATCTGATCGACTATCCGCAAGCCTGGCTGTCGACACCCAGTGGCGCCATGGCAGCCGTCATCGTCACCAAGGTCTGGTTGTCCATTCCTTTGTTCATGGCGTTCTTTCTTGCGGGCCTGTCGAGCATGGACCGCCAGCAGATCGAGGCTGCCCGCGTGGATGGTGCCGGCAACTTCTCGGTCCTCAAGGACCATATCATTCCCCATTTGCGCCCTGTCCTCCTGGTCGTGATCGTACTGGCCATGATCGGCAACCTTCAGCAGTTCGACACGATCTGGGCGCTGACCGGCGGTGGACCCGTACGGGCGACAACCGTGCTGTCCGTCGAGGTTTACCGCCGGGCCTTTGAGCAATGGGATATCGGGATGGCGGCAACGGTCGGCGTCCTGTGGGTCGCAACCATCCTGCCCCCTGCCTACTTCTACCTGCGCCAGCTCATGAAGGGAGCCGACTGATGCTTGACCTCTCGTCCTGGCAGGCCAAGACAATCTTTGCCGTCTGCACGCTCCTGATCGGCTGTTTCCTGTTCTTTCCGGTCTACTGGTTGTTCATTTCGTCGCTGAAAGTCGATGCCGAACTTTATGCTCTCGAACCGACCTTCTATCCGCATGTCCTGACGCTGGAGCATTTCAGGAAGGCGCTGTTCGAAGCCGGCCTTGGCCTGCAGCTCACCAATTCTCTGATCGTGTCGCTGTCTTCGGCGGCTATCAATGCAACGCTTGCGGTCTATGCCGGATATTCCTTTGCGAAGTATCGTTACTTCGGGCGCCGGCCGGTTATGCTGTTCATGTTGTCGGCGCAGATGTTCCCCTTCGGCCTGCTGCTCATCACCATCTATCCGATGTTCACCGACTTTGGCCTGATCGACACCCGCTTCGGTCTGATGATCAGCTACATCGTCTTTGCCCTGCCGGTGGCCACCTACATGCTCTACAGCTATTTCAGCCAGGTGCCGAACGAACTGATCGAGGCGGCGCGGGCGGATGGTGCGAGCGACCTTCGGATCTTCCATACGATCGTTCTGCCGATCTCGCTTCCGCCGATCATAACGGTCTTCCTCTACAGCTTCATGTGGAGCTGGAACGACCTTCTCTATTCCCTGACCCTGATCGTTTCCGACGACAAGCGCACGATCGGTCCGGGTCTTCTTCTGAACTATCTCAACGAAACCAACTCTGACTGGGGCGGAGCCATGGCCGCGTCCCTGATGGCCGCCTGTCCGGTCGTCATCGGCTTCATGCTGCTGCAGCGCTTCTTCATTCAGGGTGTCACCGCAGGAGCCGTCAAATGATCCTCAAGGGAACTTACCCTGTTCTATGCACGCCATTCAAAGACGATGGCGTCATTTCGGACACAGATTTCGACCGGCTGATCGACTATGTCGTCGCGTGTGGTGCGGATGGATGTGTTTATCCGGGTGTCGCCAGTGAGGTGGACACACTGTCGGCCGAAGAACGCGCGGCAATGATTGCCCGCCTCGGCGAGCGCCTCGCCGGTCGCATTCCGTTTGTCGTCGGTGCGTCGGCGGCGACACCTGAGGAAGTGCTGGAGCATATCAAGACCGGTGCGGCGGCCGGTGCGTCTGCCGCGATGGTGATGGCGCCGGGAGCCCTCGGCCAGGATGTTGCCGCACAGTCAGCCTTCTTCAACGAGATTGCCGCCGCCTCGCCGATCCCGATCATGCTGCAGAATGCTCCGGTGCCGATCGGCGCAGGCCTGTCGCCGGAAAGCGTTTCGGCGATTGTTCGCGACATTGCGAACGTTCTGTATGTCAAGGAAGAGACCATGCCCTGCGGGCAGAACCTTTCCCGGATTTCCAAAGCCTGCGGCGACACGATCCTTGGTGTCTTCGGAGGGGCCGGCGGCCGGTATATCACCGACGAACTCGCCCGCGGGTCACTGGGCACCATGCCGGCAGCCGAGTTTACCGACCTGCATGTGAAGCTCGTCAATGCATGGCTGGACGGTCAGGAAACCGAAGCCCGGCGCCTCTTCATGGTGATGATGCCGGCACTCAATTTCCAGGCCATCTTCCGCATGCAGATGACAAAGGAAACGCTGCGCCAACGCGGTGTGCTGGAGCATACGTTCGTTCGCGGCAAAGGCCCGCGCATGGATCAGGGCGACTGCGACGAACTGGCAGCTCTTCTGGGGCAATTGACCGGAGAACTGTCGAAATATCCACTGACCACTCTTCAGGCCGCCGAGTAGGAGAAGCCGAAACATGTCCACTGCTCCACTCGATGCGATCCAGAAACTGGAGTGTTTCATTGTCCGCGTCCCACGCGACGTGCCCTACCTCGGTCCCTTGCGTGATGGCGAATTCATCAATGAAAAGGGCTACCTTATCCGCAAGGGTAACCGGTCAATCTATCCGTCGACAGACCAGACGGTGGTGCTCAAGGTAACAGCGGAAAGCGGCCGGATTGGATGGGGGGAAACCTATGGCATCGCAGCGCCGGAAGCGGTCAAGGCGATTGTCGACAACCTGCTGGCTCCGGTCATTGTCGGCCGGGATGTTTCCGCACCTGCCGTGATCCACGACGATCTTTACGACCTCATGCGCGTGCGCGGGTTCTTCGGCGGATATTTTGTCGATGCGCTTGCCGGTGTCGATATTGCGCTTTGGGATCTCTATGGTCGGACAACGGGACTTTCCGTCTCACAGCTGCTCGGCGGCCGCCGGCAGGAAACGCTTCCGGCCTATGTCTCTGGCCTGCCACGCGCAACCTTGCAGGAACGCTGCGATCTTGCGGTCGAATGGGTGAACAAGGGCTTCAAGGCAATCAAGTTCGCCGGCGCCGTCGCGGACGACGGTATGGTGAAGGAAATGGCCGCTCTCAGGGAGGCCATTGGACCCGGTGTCGACCTGATGGTCGACATGCACTGGAAGCATGAGGCGGCGGAAGCCGTTTCCATAATCCGCAAGCTGGAAGCGCACGGACTTTATTTTGCCGAAGCGCCGGTTCAGTCGGAAGACATGACCGGCCAGGTCCGTGTCGCCAACTCGATTGGCGTGCCACTTGCGCTCGGCGAGGAACTGCGCACCGCCTATGAATATCGCCCACGCTTCGAGGCCCGGGCAATGAGCATCGTCCAACCGGAAATGGGCCATACCGGCATCACCGAATTTGCCCGCATCGGCATGATGGCCCAGGCCTTCCACATGAAGATCATTCCGCATGCTGCGATCTCGATCGGGATCTTCATGGCGGCCAGTCTGCAGGCAAGTGCCGTGTTCCTGGGCCTGCCTTATCACGAGTACCAGCATTCGATCTTCGACCGGAACCTGATGTTCACGAACGGCGACATGGCCTGCGAAAACGGCTTCTACAAGGTGCCCACAGGACCGGGCATTGGCGTCGAGCCGAGCGAAGCCTTGCTCGCCATGCTGGAGGACGCTTGAGATGCACCGTTGGCATGGCATCTATCCCGTTCTCTATGCTTTCTGGGATGACCAGGGCAGGCTTGACCGGAATGCGATGGCCAGGCAGGTGGAGTTCTGCCTTCAGTCAGGTGCGCATGGCATCACCGTTCTCGGCCTTGTGACCGAAACACACAAGATGGACGTGAACGAGCGGCTTTATCTGGTGGAAATGGTCGGCGAACTGATCGGCGGACGGCTGCCGTATGCGGTTACCGTCTGCGAGCCGTCCATTGAGGGTCAGATCTCCTTTGCCCGGGCTGCCCGGCGTTTTGGGGCCGACTGGGTCATCCTTCAGCCGCCCGCTACCGGCGGCATGGGCGCCGAGGCGACCATCGACTTTTTCGCCCGGATCGCCAGCGCTCTCGATTTCGACGTCGGCATCCAGAACAACCCGGTGAACCTGGCCGTCAGTCTGTCGGCAGATGACCTGGTCCGGCTATTCGAAATCCAGCCGAACATCAGGATCCTGAAAGGTGAAGGGTTCAGCGTGGATATCGCCCGCATCATCACCGCCCTGCCCGACGTTGCCGTTTTCGGAGGCCACGGTGGGATCGAGTTTCCTTCGCTATTACGGGCCGGAGGGCGCGGGCTGATCCCTGCTCCCGATTTCCTGAAAGCCCAGGTCAACCTATACCGGCTCTGGCGCGCAGGGACGGAAGACGGGCTGAAACAGGCGGAAGCCATTCACCGGGCCATCCTGCCTGCGGTCGTCTTCATGTCGCGCTCGGTGCCGGCCATGCTGTGTTACGGCAAGAGGCTTTTCGCCGAGAAGGCCGGTATTCGCAACATCATGGACCGGGAACCGTCGTTGCAGCCGACACCGTTCGGATTGTCAGAGATGGCGATTCATCTGAACGAGATCGCCCGGGCCGAACAACTGGGACGCGCCGGCAGGGTGCTGGAGGTTCACGCCAGTGAGTGACACGACGTTTATCGCAGTGGATTGGGGCAGCAGCAATTGCAGGGCCTATTTGTGCGTCGATGGCCGGATCGAGGCCTCCAAGGAGCAGGCGACCGGGGTCAAGAACCTGGCGGCAGACGACTTCGAAGGTGTCTTTGACGCTTTGATCGCCGACTGGCAGGGACAGGTCGAAGACGTCTATCTCACCGGCATGATCACCAGCCGTTCCGGGTGGGTCGAAACACCCTATGCCGTCTGTCCTGCCGGGCTGGTGGATCTCGCCGATGAGGCCGTTACCGTCCATCGCAAGGGCCTGGATCTGGTGTTTCTGCCCGGATTGTGCCAGCGCGGCGAAAGCGCAGACGTCATGCGTGGTGAGGAACTGCAGATCTTTGGTCTGGCTGATGGCATCGGTGAGCAAATTGTGGTGCTGCCCGGCACCCATTCGAAATGGGCCCTTGTGCGCGACGGACGGGCGTGCCGGTTCACCACGATCATGACCGGCGAACTCTTCGACCTGGTGCTCAACCATTCCCTCGCCGGGCGCCTGGCCGACGGTGTCGCTCTGGACCCTCTGGTGTTTGATGGGGCTGTTGCAAAGGCACTTGAGACGGCTCGCCCGATTTCGGATCTTTTTGCAGCCAGATCGCGGGTTCTGATGGATGTGATGCCACCAACGTCCGTGGCGAGCTATCTGTCGGGGCTTCTCATTGGCGCAGAAATCCGTGAAGGCAGAGATACGTTTCCCGAAGCTGGCAAAGGTGTGATCCTTGCCGGAAGCGAAGCGCTGGTTCATCGCTATGCGCGTGCGCTTGAAATCGCGGGAATTCCGGCGAGTCACGCGGCAGGAGAGCCAGTTTTGAATGCGCTTGTCGGCATCCACGCATTGCGGGTGAACAATCGATCAGGTCATTGCGTCATGGCCGCCAAAGCGGATGAAGTTGTCTGAACGCAATAACCAGAAGCCTGCCTCAACAGTTTCTGGTCGCCCCGACATGGTCCAGCAGCTTGTCGAGCCGTTCGTTCCGCGATCCTGAGAGTTCCAGGATTTGCGGGCCGTCTGCCAAAAGGCCCAGATCGTCCTGTTCGAACATGGCTTTCAGTCTTCGGTCCACTCTGATGCGCAATCTGGGCAGCTCGATCGGTCCGGGTATTTCGTCCGGTTCGACAAGGGGAACGAAGATGATGGTATCAAGCGACTTCAGCGCACGGTCTATCCGGCCCAGAAGCCGGCCCTGTGGTTCCCAGTCAAATCCCTGCCCCGCACTGACGACGTCCAGGTAGGCCAGGAAGTCCAGCGGACAGCGGTCGAAGACAACACTGTGACCGGTGGCGATGTCGAGGATTTGCCGGCAACTGTACCCCAGTTGCTCTTCCAGATCTTCAACCGTCGGCCTGGCGGAAAACGCCACACCTTCCTGAACAAGTTGCCAATAGGGTTCTGGAAGCACTTCGTAGCTGGGACTGGCTTCCCTGAAATCGCTTGCGAGCGTTGTCTTGCCGGAGCCGTGCGTTCCAGTTATCGCGATCCGCATTCAGGTCCTGGTTCAGCCTTGATCAAGGCGCCTAACAAAGGCAGGTGTTCGGCGTGCTCTTGAGCTCGGCCAAACACCCGGCCGGTTGAAGTCAGTCTGTCAGTAAGCCGGTTTCTGCGGAAACCAGTCCGGTCGTCTCGGATCGAGATAGGCCCCTTCGATGCGGTCGACTTCGAAACGGGCAATAGCGTCCAGGTCAATCTCGACACCAAGGCCGGGAGCTTCCGGCACCCGCAGGTGACCATTCTCGATCCTGAACGGCACTTTCAGGATGTCTCCTGATAGATACGGCAGCTCGTTGTCGATCGCCAGGATCATGTTCGGACAGGCCGCTGCAACATGGAGATAGGCAGCCTGACTGAGACCCAGTTCTCCACCGCTGTGGAGCGTAACGGGAATGCCGTAGGCCTCGCAAAGGCCGGCAGCCTTCAGGACCTGCTTCAATCCGCCTGCCTGGTGTGGGTCCAGAAGCACCACGTCTGCGGCCCTGTTGGCAACAATATTGGCGACTTCCTGAAGCGTGTAGGCGCTTTCGTCCAGTGCAATCGGTATCGGTTGGCTTTGCCGCAGTTCAGCATGGCCTGCCAGATCCGTCAGTTCCAGAGGCTGCTCGACATAGGCAAGGTCATATGGCTTGAGCATCTCGAGCATCCGCTTGGCGGTGCCGATGGTCCAGGCCCCGTTTACATCCGCGCGGATATGGGCATGTGGGCCCAGTTCCTCCCGGATGGCCTTGACGAGGGCCAGATCCTGTTGCGGATCGAGGCCTATCTTGATCTTGAAGGACCTGTAACCGGCATCGTAATCGGTACGGGCCAGCTTCGCCAACTCCTCGGGCGAGGAAATGAACAGGTAGCTGGCGATCTCGATATCGGACCGGTACGCCCCGCCCCAGAGGCGGTGCAACGGCAGGCCGGCGATCTTGCCAACCGCATCCCACATGGCCATTTCCGCTGCTGCCGCCGCATAAACCGCCGCACGCTGGTGATGATAATATCCTGCGCCCAGAACGTGCCGGAAAAGCCGTTCGGTGTCGTGCACCGGCCTGTCCAGCAACAGTGGCTTCACGACAGTCTCGAAGACCGCGGGAATGTAATCCAGCAGGCAGATCGTTTCGCCGTAACCCTTGATACCTGAGGCGGTTTCAACCTCCACCAGCATCCGGGTCACGCGCGAGCGCACGCCCGTCGCCCACAGGATCGGGTTCTTGAGCGGGACACCGACCAGCCAATGGCGAACGGCAACAACTCTCGCGCCTTCGTCTGCGGCCAGAGCAGACATATGGTCTTTGTCCTTAAAATCCGCGTTCGTCGTCATTTGAATACTCATAGTTCCAACCGCTGTTTTGAAGCTGCATCAAACAGATGAGCCCTGCCGGGGTCCGGCGTTACGAAAAGGCCCTCTCCCGGGGTGAAGCGTTTCTCGCCAGGCAGGGAAATTGAAATCAGTTCACCCCCGAGCCAGCCGGATACCTCCGTCTCGTCGCCTGTGGGCTCGACGACGTCGACGGTCATTCGGCAAGCCTGGGGATGATGCTGGTCACACAGGTTGAAATGCCTGGGGCGGACACCGAAAACGATGTCCTGTCCGTCGTGCAGCTTGCCCGCATTCGGGAGCGGCAAACGCACATCCGACGCCGATGCGAAGACACCTTCGCCGCCAGTCTTTTTAACCTGTCCACGAATGAAATTCATTGAAGGCGAGCCGATGAAGCCGGCAACGAACATGTTGCGCGGGCTGTTGTAGAGTTCAGCCGGTGTGCCGATCTGCTCGATTCGGCCATCGCGCATCACTACGATACGGTCTGCCATGGTCATGGCCTCGACCTGATCATGCGTGACATAGATGGATGTGGTGCCGAGCTTCTGGTGCAGTTTCTTGATCTCGGTCCGCATCTGAAGTCTCAGCTTTGCATCGAGGTTCGAGAGCGGTTCATCGAAGAGAAAGACCTTCGGGTTGCGCACGATGGCGCGGCCCATCGCAACCCGTTGCCGTTGCCCGCCGGAGAGCTGTTTCGGATATCTGTCCAGAAGCGTTTCCAGATTGAGAATTTCCGCTGCCGCCTGGACACGCATCTTGATTTCGTCGCGCGGCCGCTTTGCAAGAAGCAGGCTGAAGCCCATGTTTTCGGCAACGGTCTTGTGCGGGTAAAGCGCGTAGCTCTGAAAGACCATCGCCACGTCGCGATCTTTCGGTGCAACATAATTCACGATGGAGCCGTCGATCATGATCTCGCCGGCGGAAACTTCCTCCAGCCCAGCAACCATGCGCAAAAGGGTCGATTTTCCACATCCTGACGGTCCGACCAGCACGACAAATTCACCGTCCTTGATATCGACTGACACACCGGACAGGATTTCGGCTTTTCCGAAGAATTTTTGGCAATTTCTGATTTCGACAGTCGCCATTTCTGTTTCTCCCTGGATCCAGACCCTTCAGTCGGCGTCGATTGAAGGATCGGAAATGGATTGATCTTGAGGTGCTTGAACACCGTGTCCGTGCAAGAGGCTCTAGCCTTTGACCGCACCGGCCGTGATGCCGGCGACAAGGTGTCGTTCAAGCAAACCGAAGATGATGAGGACGGGCACGACAGCGATGACGGCTGCTGCCATGAGTTCGTTCCACTCGACCTGATACTCCCCCATCAAGGTCGCGATCCCGACAGGCAGCAGATACATGTCCGGTTCCGTGACAAGAACCAGCGCCCAGATGAACGCGTTCCAGGCCGTGAGGAAGGTGAACATGGCAACGGCCGCGATCCCCGTCTTTGCCAGCGGCAGCACGATCCTGACGAACGCCTGCAGTCGGTTGGCCCCGTCCATCATGGCGGCCTCGTCTATCTCTTTCGGGATCTGGCGAAAGAAACCGACCAGCATCCAAGTCGCAAGCGGAAGCGCAAAGGAAGTGTAGACGGCAATCAGCGCGGCATAGGTGTCGAGCATGCCGACATCCGAGATGAGCTTGAAATAGGGCACCACCAGCAGCGCTTCCGGCAGCATCTTCACGAACAGGAGTGCGATGATTACCAGAGGTTCGATCCGCATCCTGAACCGCGTGATGCCGTAGGCGGCAAGCGTTGCCAGAGCGAGTGCCAGAACGGTTGTTCCGGTTGCAACGACGAGGCTGTTCACAAAGTAGCGGAGGATGGGCCGGGTCTCCAGAACGCTGACGTAAGCATCGAAAGACCAGTTCCAGGAATAGAAGGTCGGCGGATCCAGAAAAATCTCGGATGCCGGCTTCAGTGATGTGTTCACCATCCAGTAAAGCGGGAAAAGCATCACCACCAACGGGACAATCAGCACCAGATATCGGAGCACATGCTCAAGGCGAATTGCAGACCGCATTGTCACGCTCCCCCCTTATCTTTTTCCGGTTTGACAATGTAGAGGTAGAGAACCGACAGGGTCAGGACGATGCCGAGGAGCAGTATGCCGATCGCCGATGCCCGGCCGAGGCGGTTGGCTTCAAAAGCGGTGTTGTAAATCATGACCGGCAGTACCTCGGTGCTGCCTGCCGGGCCTCCTCCCGTCATCACGGCGATCACGTCGAAATGCCGGACCGTGTAGATCGTATCGAGCGTGGCGGCGACGATGAGCAGATACCGAAGGTTCGGAAGGGTCACGTGCCTGAACTGCTGCCAGGCGTTGGCGCCATCGAGTGCAGCCGCCTCATATTGGTCTCGCGGGATGCCCTGGAGACCGGCAAGAAGCAGCAGCATGACGAAAGGCATGCCCCGCCAGAAATCGACCGTAATCACCGACACCAGCGCCAGCACGGGATCCGCGAGCCAAAGGGCTGTTTCACGGATGAGCCCCGCGCTTTCCAGAATGTAGTTGATCACGCCGAACTGTGGTTCGAGCAACCAGACCCAGATGACCGAGCCGATGGAAGGGGCAACGATCCAGGGCATCAGGAAGCCGAGCCTCAGAAGCGTTCTGCCGTAGGTGATGGAATTCAGCCCCAGCGCCAGCAGCATTCCGACACTTACGTGGAGAAACACACAAGCCACCGTAAAAACGGCCGATACACTCAAGCTGTGCCAGAAATCGCTGTTCTGGAGGATGTAGACATAATTGTCGAAACCGACGAAGGAAGATCGAAGTCCGCGGGTTCGATGAAGCGATGTCCAGAAGGCCTGGATCAACGGTGTTGCTATCAAAAGGGACAGCGTAACGATTGCCGGCCCCAGGAACAGGTATCCATACCAGCGCTCTCGCCTGAGCCCGGATGCCCGCCATATGTCGCGTTTCCCGGGCGTATTGACCGCGTCTTGGAAAGCTGTGTCTACAGTCGTCATGATAGTTTCCTGGGGCCGGGTTTGATCAGAGGTCGTTCAGCTTGGCTGTTACGGTCTCATCGAGTTCCTGCAGGATTTCCGTCAGGCGCTCGGGTTGCAGAAGAGCCTCCTGAAGGGCCTGCACGACGTCCTTGCCGGCGACATCTGCCCATACGGGTGTTGGCGCCGGAATTGTTTTTGCCACCGCCCCGATCTCCAGGAATTTGGCAACGACGGGGTCGTTCTTGATTTCCGGCTGCTCTGCGACGTCCGTGCGAAGCGGCATGTAGTTGGCTTCCAGCATGGCACGTGTCTGCCACTTCGGGCTGACGATATGTTGCAGGAACTTCCAGGCCTGTTCCGGGTGTTCGCAGCTGGAAGAGATCATTTCAGCGGTGATCTTGGCGACGGTGCGTGGCTGATCCGTATTTGCGGGTGGCCAGGCGACCAACAGCTTGCCTTTCAGGTCCGGATTGTCGTTCAGGACCTTGGCCAGGCCCCAATAGGCGTTGCGCATGGATGCGATCTTGCCCTGGGCAAACAGGGTCGTCTGTTCCGCATAGTTGATCGTGGCCGGTCCGGGAGCCGCGACGCCCTTTTCAGCCAGGCCGAGATAGAACTTGATGGCCTCGACCGTTTTCGGATCTTTGGAGAACAGGGATTCCGTATAGTCGTCATTGAAGGCCCGGCCGCCATTGGAATAGATCCAGCTCAACAACGTGCGTGTGGTGGTCGTCGTCGGGCCGGCAAGAATGGCCGTGCCCCACTGGTCGTCAGTGGTGAGTTTCTGCATCCACTGTGAATATTCGTCCCAGGTGGTCGGCAGAGCCTCAGGGTCCAGACCGGCAGCCTCGACAAGATCCCTGTTGTAAATTTCAGCGTAGATGCCGGCGTAGACCGGCAGCGCATAAAGGCTGCCCTCGAAGGTGACCGCGCTGAGGATATCCTGCGGCCAGACGGACTTGAAATCGTCACCGCTTGCTTCAAAAAACTCGTCAAGCGGATGGAGGTAGCCGTTATAGGCCGCAGTGGTGACGTCGCCACGATAGATACACGGTGCTTTTCGAGCCTGGGCAGCGGTTGCGAATTTTGTCCAGTCTTCCTTGCGCGCAACGAGGATCGGCTTGATCTTGATGTCCGGGTTTTCGGCCTCGAACTCGGCGATCATTTCTTCCGCCAGCGGCGCGAACTGCTTCTCGCTGAGCGACGTCGATTGCCAGGTGATGGTGACGGGCTCCGCCTGTGACGGCAGGGAGCTCATTGCCGCCAGAATGGTCCCGCAACTGGCTGCCAGCAGCCATTTTCCAGAATTCCTCATCTTTCATCTCCTCCAACTGAAAGCCGATAAATGCCAAGCTATTGAAACGTTTCAATGAATGACTTCAAAAAAACCGCTCAAGGCGGTATTGGCTATTGAAACGTTTCAATAGGTGTAGCATTATCATCCGGTACCGGCAAGAGAGATTCTGGGCAGTGCTAGAGCGATATTTTTAAATGTCTGATTCAAATAAGAAAATTAACATAACAGATGTGTCCAAAGCTGCCGGCGTCTCGGTTGGAACTGTTTCGAACGTTTTGAACAACACCCGATTTGTAAGCGAAGAAAAACGGCAGCTCGTTCTGAAAGCTGCCAGTGACCTCGGGTTCCAGCTGGACAGCACGGCGCAGACCCTGAGGCGCAAAAAAACCCGGACGATCGGGTTCTGTACCACATATGCAACGCCTGCCTTCCTCAGCGCTCTCGCGGAAACCTTCGAAGATGCAGCGGAAAAGCATGGCTTTGACATGGTGATGGCCGTTTCTCACCAGGATCCTGAAAGGGAACTCAGCCGGGTGAAGACCCTCCTGCAGCGCAAGGTTGACGGTCTGGTCCTTCTGCCGACCTGGCAGCCGCAAAAGTCGCTCGACCTGATTGCCGGTTCCGATGTTCCGGCCGTGATCATCGAACGTTTGAACGAAGACGATCGCTTCGACTACGTGACAGTCGATCAGAACGACCTGATGCAGCAGATTGTCAGCCAACTTGCGGAACGGGGGCGAAAACACATCCTTTTCATCCCCCAGAGAAAGGACCTTATCGTGTCACGGCAAAGAGCTGCGGGCATCGAACAGGCAATTGCGAACAGCGGGAACGCCATCCGAAGCAGCGTTCTGGAGCGTGGTGAGGATGCTGCCGATTTTGAAGCGCGGTTTCAGAAGGCGCTGCGGTCCTCAACACCACCGGACGCAATTGTCGTCGGCAACAGCTCCGTTGCAATCTGGACCTTGAGGGCGCTGAAGGCGCAAGGCGCGTCCAGCGATCGCGACATTTCCGTGGTTACGCTGGATGACCCGGACTGGGGGGATCTTGTGACCCCGCCAATCGGCTGTGTGCGCTATCCCGTCAATGCAATCGTGGACAATGCCTGGAACCTGCTCGAAAAGCGCATGCAAAACGTTTCGACCGGTTCCAGTAAGATCGTCGTACCGGCAGAATACCTGTCGCGGTAGTCGGGTTTAATGCCGGAATTTATGACCGACAGCGGGACTTCGGAACCACTTCCCCCAAATAGGGGTTGGTGAATTACGCAATTCCGTTTTCCACTGATGCCAGTTCAGAAGGCAACAAGGACATCGGGCTTGATGAGACTGGGACAAGAGAGCGATCGTTCTCTTGTCCTGATTTTTCAGGCTCTCTTTAATGGCTTTGTTGTTTTCTAGTTCGACCGACGTTCAGGTCTTACCGGTTCAGGGAAACGAAATGAAAAAGTCTTTGGGGCGGATTTTTGCCGCACATGGTTGGCGGGTGGCGGCGTTCGCGGTTGTTGCCTGTATAACTTTGTCTCCAGGCGCTGCCCGGGCAGAAAGCATGACGTTCGAAAACGTCTGCAAGGGCAACAACGCGGCGTCCTGTTATGTGCGAGCCGAAGGGCAGATTACCGCGGAAACGCCCGCGCTCTTTTCCAGCTACCTGAAGAATGAGCATTCCGACGGCAACAAGGTTCTGCTGCACAGCCCCGGCGGCAGTCTGATTGCCGGTCTGGAACTGGGAGAGCTGATCCGTGCCAGGGGAATGGAAACGGAAATCGGCATCTGGAAGTCCGAGGGTACCTTCGGGGACACGGTGGAGGGCGGCTACTGCATGAGCGCCTGTTCCTACGCGTTCCTGGGAGGTGAAGTCAGACGTATTCCGGACGGAAACCGTCTGGGCTTTCACCAATTCTACCTGTCCGGAGAGAGAGCTGGGCAGGTGCCGTCCAGCCAGGTGGACCAGGCACTGATGTCCGCGCAGGAACTGTCCAGCCGGATTGTACGTTACCTTCTGGAAATGGGAATCGATGCTCGCATCTTCGTTCTCGGCACGGGTGCGAAGCCGGACGACATGTTCGTTCCCGACGCGGCGCAGCTTGAGGAATTTGCCCTTGTCACGCCGGAAGGGTTCGGGGCGTTCTTTCTGGAGCCCTACAAGCAGGGTCTGGTGGCAGCAAGCAAGCGCAAGAGCGCCACGCGCCTTTATGATCTCGCGAGCCAGTTTTCCAGCTATTGCCGCAAAAACAAGCCCTACGTCCTGATCACGACCGATGGCGGTATTCTGAACCCTGATGAACTGCCGACAACAAGCATCAACATGTTTTCAAAAGGACGTGGCATCAAGGCGACAGCCACCAAGGATATCCTTCGGGTCGTCGGTGACAGCAGCGTCGAGGTCGAAATCAACGACAAGGTTGTTGAACTGCTGTCGGTTACCGAGCGGATCGAGTTCAGCCTGTTTCTTGGAATGTCGTCCGGTGGCGAGGTACGCGGGGCAATCGATCTGAGCGACATGGACCGCAAGATCATCGCAGCCAGCTTCCGTTTTTGCATCAGCTAGGAGGGTGAGCCCGACAAAAGGGTTCATCACATAAACGCGACATCGCTGAACTGGCCTCAAGGTGTTGTTTTCAGCGCATTTTCGCCGAAATTTGCGTGTCTGACGGTCGATCTGGAGTGGTTCAAAGGTCGAGAATGACAGGGTTTGGATAGAGACTGTTAACCTTATTTTCCTACATCTCTCCCACAGGCGTTCAACCCGAAACACTAGTCTTCTTTGTCCATGCGTATTTCCCGGAAGAATTTCTCACTTTCGAATTCGAACGATGCCGGCCAGCCAGCTTCACCCGATGATTCCAGTCGGAAAGCGCAGGGCGAAAACCCGCTCGGGCAACCCGCCACCACAGATGGTGAACGGGTGGCTGAGGCGCGCCGGTTGCCACATGTTGCAGGCAATCCGCAGCAGCAGACAGGAGATGGAAACCAGGGGGGGGGAACCCCTTCGGACGAATCCTGCCAGAGCTATTTCTACCTTGCGCCCAACGTTCGCTTCACCCGGACGCCAGACCGCGGTTCAAAGCAGCGATCTGCACCGGTAGAAAACACGGGCGAAGTCAGCGCCGGTGAAACTGTATCCCCGGTCGAGGTAGAGCCCGCTGCGCAGCAGCCGCTGGTCACGCCAAACCCCTCCCCTGTTATGCCCGCAACCATGCCAGTTGCACAGGTGATTGGTCAGCCCGCCGATGGTGGGTCCGTGAATGTGCAAGCGCCTGCCAATGACGCGCATTCTTCCACGGCGCACCTTGGTTTCCTGTCCGATCACGCCTTCTTTGAATTCATGTCCGACGACACCATCACTCCTCAGCCGAGTGCGGAAGTGCCTGCGCAGAGGGGCACGGAGCCGGTACGAGCCGTGAGGACGGCTTACGAGGAGGTGCCTGTAGCGGGACAGGTGGCGCGGCCACCGGAGGGAATCGTGTCGCTGTACAAGGTCGTGGAATGCAACGGTTCTGCATCCCCCACGCCTGCGCCTTCGTCTTCCAGACCGATTGCCGCAAGGCCAGCAAACCCGTCTCCGCAGCCGACCGGCCAAAGGCCGGCAGCACAGCAAAACCCGGAAGGCAATCAGGACGCTGCCAGTCGGTCACGAGTGTCGATTTCGATGCCAAGCCCCACACCCCGGTCCTTGTCCTCCAGTACGCATGCTCTGCCGCCGATCGGAGCGGGATCCGGTCAACAGTCGCTGTTCGGCAGCTACGAGTTTCCGTCCGGCGATCTGCTGCAACTGCCGCAGGATGGTCCGGGCTTCCAGATGACGCAGGAGCAACTGGAACGGAATGCGGGGCTTCTGGAAAGCGTTCTGGAAGACTTCAAGGTGCGCGGCGAGATCATCCACGTGCGCCCCGGGCCTGTGGTCACCCTTTACGAGTTCGAACCGGCCCCGGGCATCAAGTCCTCGCGCATCGTCAACCTTGCCGATGACATTGCCCGTTCCATGTCGGCCATCTCAGCGCGTGTTGCGGTCGTGCCCGGCCGGAACGTCATCGGGATCGAGCTGCCGAATACGGAGCGCGAAACCGTCTACTTCCGCGAGTTGATCGATTCGACCAACTTCCGCGCCACCAGCTGCAAGCTTGCGCTTAGCCTCGGCAAGACGATTGGTGGGGAACCGGTTGTTGCCGATCTTGCGAAGATGCCGCATCTGCTGGTCGCCGGAACGACCGGCTCGGGCAAGTCGGTTGCCATCAACACGATGATCCTGTCGCTGCTCTACCGCCTGAAGCCGGAAGAGTGCCGCTTGATCATGGTAGATCCGAAGATGCTGGAACTGTCCATCTACGACGACATTCCGCACCTGCTGACGCCTGTCGTCACCGATCCGAAAAAGGCCGTGACAGCTCTCAAATGGGCCGTGCGAGAAATGGAGGATCGCTACAGGAAGATGGCACGGCTTGGCGTGCGCAACATCAATGGTTTCAACCAGCGTGCCGCTGCTGCAAGTCAGAAGGGCGAACCGGTTATCGTGTCCGTGCAAACCGGGTTCGACCGCGATACGGGGGAACCGGTCTACGAGCAGCAGGAAATGGACCTCGCTCCGATGCCGTACATCGTCATCATCGTTGACGAGATGGCGGATCTGATGATGGTCGCCGGCAAGGAGATCGAAGGCGCGATCCAGCGTCTGGCGCAGATGGCCCGCGCCGCAGGCATTCATCTCATCATGGCGACACAGCGTCCCTCGGTCGACGTG
>Ga0189276_10205_pt1 | contig 56620 bp, 34 predicted proteins | sample N26A31minimetaG_FD_130321 | JGI IMG/M metagenome (GOLD analysis project Ga0189276, IMG submission 130321) | Marine microbial communities from the Costa Rica Dome - N26 A3-1 mini metaG | ecosystem: Environmental > Aquatic > Marine > Oceanic > Photic zone | place: Costa Rica: the Eastern Pacific... | reverse complement strand
GGTCCACACCCGACGACAGCGTCGCACCTTCGGGCACATTGGAGATCACCACGGACAGCGTCTCAGACCCGTCCGTGTCGCTCAGGCTCGGCGTGATGTCGAGACCGATCGCCGTATCCTCGGTACCGCTCACATCATTCACGCTCAGACCCGGTGTGTCCGCCACACCGGAAACATTGATCGTGTGCTCACCTTGTGTTTCTGACCAAAGCTCACCGTCATATGCGGAGAAACTGAGCGAACTCGAACCACTCCAATCCGTATTTGGCTCGAAGGTGAGTGATCCTGAATCGACCAGCGACTTCTCAATGACCTGCCCTTCGACAACTTCAACCCCTTCGATCTTGAGGGTTCCGTTTGCCGGCAAGCTCTCAATCCGGAATGATTCGACGGCGTCACCCGTATCAAGTTCAAGTGTATTGAACTCAATGACGGCTACACCATCCTCCGGTATATCAACTGATCCCGTTTGAACAATCGGGGCATCATTGACACCCTCAAGATGAACTGTAAATCCTGCTGTGGTCGAAGTCGTATGACCTGAGTCAGGTTCGCGTGCAGTGACCTCAATCTCAAGATCGAAGTCCATATCATAGTTCGAAGAAGGTGTGATACTCAGGCTCGAAAGATCCCAACCGGTGATATCAACTTCTTGTCCTAGTGCTGTTGCGCTATTCACTCCGTCCGTCAGCACAGACCCTGCGGGAGCACCAGAGATCACGATGCTGCTGATTTCTTCCGAACCATCCACATCGGTGATGGCGGTACTCACATCGATATCGATGCTGGAGTCTTCAAACCCATACGAATCTGCCACATTGACGAGCGGTGCGTCAGCAACACCGCTGACATGAATAGTGAAAGTTGCATCAGACTCAGACCAGACTTCTCCATCCGTCACACTGAAGTCGAATCCTGTTGTGCCGGACCAATCACCCGTGGGTTCGAAGGTCAATCGTCCGTGAGAAACATCGTACGCGGATACTTCATCACCAGCCTGTACAGCAACGCCGTCGAGCAGCAGTGTCCCGTTCGTCGGAAGCGTTTCGATGCGGAAGTTCGCTGCAGCGTCGCCCGTGTCTACCTCTTGGGAACCGAGTGAAATCACTGCGGTCTGATCTTCGCTGATTTCCATCGAACCATCGAGTGCGATGGGCGGGTCATTGACCGCGTCAATGTGGACCACCATTGTCGCTGCTCCAGTGGTCATGTCACCGCTATCGGCTTCAATTGATGTCGCAGCGATCGTGAGCGTGAAGTCCTGATCATGGTTCTCCGCGGGTTGAATTTGCAAATCTGACAAGTTCATCCCAGTAATGTCCGCTGTCCCATCCCATGCGGTTACCACGGTCACGCCGTCAGTAAGCACAGACCCTTCTGGCACCCCCGACACCGTGACAGAGTGGATTGATTCTGACCCGTCGATATCCGTCAACGCCACATCGACATCGAGAGCGATCATGCTTTCTTCTGTTCCAGTCGCATCAGCGGCGGTCACGATCGGGGCGTCGGCCTCACCAACTACCACGATGGTCTGGGTCGCAGTCTCGGCTGACCAATCGTCGCCGCTGGCCACACTGAATGTAACCCCGGTGCTCCCGCTGTAATCCGATGGGGGAGTGAATACCAGGCCACCCGATTCAATCTGCTCTACGCTGAACACATCACCAGCAAGCACGGGCTCGCCCTCAAACTCCAGCGTCCCTTCCGATGGAAGTGAGTCAATCCGGAATGATGTAATATCTTGATCGATATCCGGATCAACACCGCTGAGAACGACTGGGGCTGGTGTGTCCTCGGTGACAAGTGTTGTCGCGTTCAAGGGATCCGGCGCATCGTTCTCACCAATGACGGTCACGGTTACTGTATCGATGACCGTATGCTCACCGTCAGTTGTAGTGATCTGGAAAGTGAGATCGGTATCGGATGCCACATTCGGCGAATCAAAGCTGGGATTGATCGCGTACGGATCAGAAAGCGAAACTGAAGGCCCGCTCGTTTGAACCCATTCATGAGTGAGTGGGCTCCCCTCGGGATCGCTCGCTGAAGCAGATAGCTGCACTGTCGTTTCTTCTGCAACGCTGAAATTTGGACCAGCGTCGAGTGTCGGCGCATCGTTATCAGCGTTCACGAGGATGACCACTGAATCAACTACGGTGTGCTCACCATCGGAAACTTCCAACTCAAAGGTGACATACGAGTTGGCAACCTGCTCAGGAGCCGTAAAGCTGGCCGTAGCGCTGTCCGCCCCTGAAACCGTAACACTCGGACCACCTGTCTGGCGCCATGTGTATGTCAGATTCTCGCTATCGCTGTCAGATACTGAGGCAGCGAGAGTTACGACCTCGTTCTCATTGACGCTTTGGAACGGGCCGGCATCAACCACCGGCGGATCGTTCATGCCCTCAACGCTCACGACAACCGAATCTGTCACTTCGCCCAGCCCGTCAGAAACAGTCAGTTCGAATGTGATATCCTGGGTGCCATTGATATCCGGAGCTACAAAGGTGGGCGAGGCGCTGCTCGCATCGGAGAGCTCAACTGCTGGACCACCAGTCTGCACCCAGCTGAATGTCAGAGCATCTCCGTCCTCATCAGACACCGCGGAGTGCAGATGCACCGTATCGCCCTCGACAACATCCTGATCAGGACCGGCCGAAACCGTCGGCAATGTGTTTCCGGGTTCGACCTGCATTGAGATCGTATCCGTTGAGATACTTGTCCCGTCAGAGACCTGCAGCTCAAATGTCACTTCGCCTGGTTCAGCCATGCCACGAGTTGAAAAACGCAGTTCCGGACCATTACCGCTTCGAATCGTAACATCTGGACCACCGGTCTGAACCCATCGATACGAGAGGTTCTGCCCTTCGGCATCTGACGAGGTGGATCCAGCACCATAGATGCTTTCAGTTAACTGAGTGTTGGAATCATCGACATCTACACTTGGCCCATCGTTGTCAGCTTCAATCAGGATGTTGACACGAACCGTCTGCGGCCCATTCTCATCTACAACTTCTACATCGAATGCATAGATCTCATTGTTTGTCAGGTTTGGAGCTTCGAAAGTAGGGTTCGCTGTATCTCCACCATTCAGTTCGAGTGTCTCGGTACCAGCGACTTGAGTCCAAGTGTACTGTACATCACCGACCCCTCCACTCACATCGACACTCAGCGCGGCAACCTGACCTTCGGTAGCGACGATTGTCTCCGGAGCTTCAACGACGAGTTGCGTTTCGCCACCGGTTTCACCACCGGTCCCGCCACCAGTCTCTCCACCGGTTTCACCACCGGTACCGCCACCAGTTTCACCACTGGTTTCACCACCGGTTCCGCCCCCAGTCTCACCACTGGTTTCACCACCGGTTCCGCCCCCAGTCTCACCACTGGTTTCGCCACCGGTCCCGCCATCAGTCTCACCACTGGTTTCACCACCGGTCTCGCCACCAGAGTTTCCTGAGGGATCACCTGTCTCACTTCCAGTGCTTGAGTTGACTTGTACTGTTACTGTATCGAGGGAGGTACTTGTGCCGTCGGTCACCTCGACCTGGAAAACCAGCTCTGTGTCTTCTGTCACAGACGGTGCCCCAAATGTCGCGGTAGATGATGTCGCATCATCGATCTCAACGGAGGGTCCCGACACCTGGGTCCAGTTGAATAGGACTGCTTTACCTTCTGGGTCTTCCCCGCTGGCATTCAGCGTGCCAGTTTCCCCAGCATCGATCGAGAATCCAGTACCAGCATCAACAGTCGGCGCATCATTCACAGCGTTTACCAGGACCTCGACCGTGCCCACTGACGAATATTCCCCATCGCTCGCAGTAACCTCAAAGGTCAACCACGAGTTTGTGATCTCCTCTGGTGATGTGAATGTTGGGTTTTGAGTGTCACTCCCACTCAGCTCGACAGAGGCGCCACGGATCTGCCGCCATGAATAAGTGACATCATTGCCCTCTGGGTCAGTTGCACTCGCGGACAACTCAACTGCCTCATGCTCTCCCACAGTCTGAGTAGGCAAAGCAGTAAAACGAGGCGCATCATCATCCGCGTTCACTGTGACCGTCACGCTATCCGTGGATTCATTCACACCGTCGGATACCGTCAACTCAAAGGTGACATCCGTATTCACAACACCCTCTGGCGCTTCAAAGGATGCGGTGGCTTCGTTTGCATTGACCACGGTCACTGTGGGACCAGATACCTGACGCCACGAGTAGGACAGTTCCCCGCCCTCAGGATCCACTGCGGACCCAGCGAGCTCGACAGTATCACCCTCTTCAACACTGAAATCTTCGCCCGCGTTCACCACACATGCGTCATCAACAGCATCAACATGCACAGTCACATATTCAACGACCTCGGTTTCACCATCAGATGCCGTAAACTTGAATACGAGATCGGTATCCTCGATCGCTTCAGCAGCTGTAAAAGTAGGACTCAAGGAATCCGGGTTCTCCAACTCGACTGAGGGGCCAGAAACCTGCTCCCAACTGTGTATTGTCGCGTAACCTTCAGGATCCGTGACCGATGCACCGAGTGAGACTGTATCACCCTCGGTCGCGTTCAGATCAGGCCCCAGATCGATGACGACCGGGTCATTGTCTGCGGAGATTGCCACAGTCATGTATTGCACACTGGTATTCGTACCGTCCGAAACCTCGGCGCGGAATCGGAGCACAGCGTTTGAATCTAACTCGGGCGCGGTGAATGAAGGCTCGCTGGTATCAGTACCGTCGAGTTCGACAACAGGCCCCGAGACCTGCGTCCATGTGCATGTCGTTGATGATTCCGTCGAAGAGAAAATCAAGCCATTGATCTGTACGGACTCTCCTTCGCTCACAATCAGATCACTCTCAACTGACATCATCGGCGTATTGCCCAAGCCATCCACCACGAAGTGGTTGATGTTGGCAACCTCAACTGTGAAGCTTTCGCCACTGCCGAGTTGAACCGTGACCACGCCATTGTCCATCGATATGTCCGATGGCTCGAAGCCACTCAGATCCAACAGGTTGTATCCATCGCCGCCATCGATCACATAGTGGTCACCATCCGCAGCGCCAACGACAGAGAATATATCGTCGTTTGCGCTGCCAATCACCTGTTCCACTCCGGCACTGACCAGATCAAAGCGAACGGGATCATTTGAGTCCGCAAACGAAACAGTGTCCGTGCCAGCGCCACCGGAAATGATGTCATCCGCATCCGCGAAAATCACATCATCTCCCGCGCCACCTTCGATAGTGTCTACACCTGCCCCGCCCGTGATGATGTCATCGCCGTCACCGCCTACCAATGTGTTGTCGCCGGAATCGCCAGTAATTGAGTCATCGAATGAAGAGCCGACTACATTTTCGACACCGCTGATAGAGTCAGTACCCTCGCCAGTCGCTGTCCCCGCATTCAGATCAACTGTCACGGAGCCTGCCGCGTTCTCGTAGCTCACGGTATCCGTTCCGACACCACCATCTATGGAGTCATCGCCAGCACCACCACTGAGGACATCGTCACCCGCCCCACCGTGGATTTGGTCGTTCCCGGATCCCCCCTCAACTACATCATTACCTGCGCCGCCATCGATGAGGTCATCGCCCTCCTCGCCGAGCAAGGTGTCAACGCCCTCTCCACCGGCAATCGTGTCATTCCCGGTGCCGCCGCGGATCAAATCATCGCCTTCGCCACCGTCCAGCACATCTGCGTCTGCGCCACCATCGATGGTGTCATTTCCCGTGCCGCCATCGATCGTATCGATGCCCGAGCCGCCGAGTAGTGTGTCATCGCCACCACGCCCTTGAATCAGGTCATCGCCAGCACCACCATCGATGGTGTTGTCTGTGGCATCACCGAGCAACGAGTCATCATGGTCTGAACCGATGACATTCTGGAACCCGATGACAGTGTCTTGCCCCTCTCCAGTAGCGCTTTCTGCCTCAAGATCGACTTCAACGGAATCAGCACTCTGCCCGAAAGTAACCGTGTTATTCCCTGTTCCCCCGATCAGCAAGTCATCACCGGTCCCGCCAGCGACGAGATCATCTCCAGAACCGGCATCGATGACATCTGCGCCCGCTCCGCCACTGATGATGTCATCACCACCTCGTCCCTCGATGTAGTCGTCACCCGCTCCGCCGTCGATGGTGTTTGCATCAGCACTGCCACGGATGATGTCATTCCCATCACTCCCGGTGACATTCTCGATATCAGTCAGCGTATCGGAACCTTGTCCTGACGCTGTGCCTGCATCAAGATCAACTACGACTCGGCTCGATGCGTCATCAAAGGTTGCCGTGTCATTGCCTGTGCCGCCATCGAGGACATCGTTGCCATCACCACCCGAAAGCAGATCATCACCCGCGCCACCAAAGAGTTCGTCGTCGCCAGCGTTCCCGAACAGGTTGTCGTCCCCATCCATTGCAGCCGCAAGATCGTCGCCACTCATGCCATTGAAAGTGTCGTTCCCATCAGTTGCCCCATCGAGTGCTTCGCCAGAATCAGCATCGACCCAGGTTCCGGAGAGAAGTATCCGTTCTTCAAGTGTCTCTGGGCGCGTACGAATACGGCGCTTGCGGCCGTTGTTGCTCTTATCTGGCTTTGCCATGCGACACCTCCGGTATAGTTCTTGTCTCATGAGTTTCTCGGCATGGATTCCCTCCCAATTGACTCAAATCAGCAGCAAACGAAAGGATCGATTGAAGTTGAGCTCGCGTGGTCCGAGCGTTATCACCTAGCTCCTCGCAGCTGCCGTGAGTTCGATTGACGACTCAATTTGAACAAACATGGATGCAACCATAAATCTGGCTTGAAAGCCCCCGCCAGAGTCATTCGCGCACAATCACCTACAGACAAACGACTTAGACACACCAATGAACAAAGCAAGCAACACTTCCGCACTACGCGTGAAATCCTTGCCGTGTCCCGTTGAATACATGAGAGGCACGGACCGGAGCGATCTCTGACAACCGCAGGTATATGCGGGTCAAGATCAGACTCTACAAGCCGCGAACAGTTGCGAGATCAACGGCCGAAGGACCGAATAACTGATTACCTGTGCCCGCTCATCTTCTGACTTCCTATCCCTCAAGCGGATTCTGCTGAAAGATATGCCTAACAGTCATTCATCCTCGTGAGTGATTTTGAGCGCAACTCAGCTTCCATTCGCTCGCAATCAATCTGAAATCGCTATGTCATGCTGGAGTGACTGCTGGAATGCGGCGAGGAAGGTGTCGCAGTGATCAAAAGTGTGTTCGGTACTGAGGTAGAGCTTGGTGCCCATCGGATTGAGGAATATCCCTTGCTTAATCAGTCCGAGCAGGACCCGGCGGGCCTTAGCGCGATCGCCGGCCCTAGTGGAGCGATAGTCGTAGACGGGTTCGGATGAGAAGATGAACTGGGCGAGCGGGCCATCGCCGATGACTTGGCCCGTCACGCCCTGCTCGTTCATGACACGCTGGAGCCCGTCGCGGAGGTAAGCTCCCAACTCGTGGAGGTGCGTGTAGATCCCGGGTTGCTCGAGATGATCGAGTGCGGCCCAGGCAGCGGCGCAGGATATGGGGTTGCCGCCGAGTGTTGATGCCGTCCAGACATATGGCTCGTTATTCATGCGATGCTCTTCGACAATCTGCATGAGTTCGCGATTGCCGCCGAACATGCCGATGGGGAATCCACCTCCGAGCGCCTTGCCGTAGGCTACCAGATCAGGCGTAACGCCGTAGTACTGCTGTGCGCCGCCAAATGCGAGTCGGAACCCAGTCACGACCTCGTCGAAGATGAGGAGGATGCCGTGCTGATCGCAGAGACGGCGCAGGCCGGGCAGGAAACCATCGATGGGTGCGATGCAGCGATGAAAGGGCTCGACGATGATGGCTGCGAGCTCACCTTGGTGTTCGCGAATAATCGCGGCGGTGTATTCCAAATCGTTAAAGGGGGCGACGAGGATCTGGTCAGCAGCGGTCTGGGTTACGCCATGACATGAGCGCTCCGCGTTCGGAAAATCGTTGAGCTCGTTGGGGAAGAGGCTCGTGACACCGAGGTCGTTGGCGCCGTGATAGGCGCCCTCAAACTTGAGGATCTTGCTCTTTGCGGTCGCAGCGCGAGCGATCCGGCCGCAATAGTGAGTTGCTTCGGTTCCTGAGGCGCAGAAGCGGACCCGGTCGCACGCGGGGCTGATAGAGATGATGCGTTCTGCCAGTTCGAGCGAGCGGCGGTTGACGCAGGCGAAGTTTGAGCCGAGCATCGCCTGTGCCGATGTAGCATTGATCACACGCTCGTTGGCGTGCCCGACGAGGACGGAACCCCAGCCCATCGACATGTCGAGATACTGCTTGCCGTCGGTGTGCCAGAGGTGCGGTCCATCGCCGCGTTCGATGACAATGGCAAGCTCGGGCGGGAAGTTGAACTCGCCGTTGGAACCTGCCGGGAATGCATCGAGGCAGCGTTCGCGCTCGGTGCGGGTGAAAATGGAGTCGATCGTCTGTGTGCTCATATGGCCCCTTCTTACTCGGGTGCAACGAGGTGATCGAAAGTCACGGGAACGCGGACCTTGTCCGGGCCCGTGATCGCGAACTCAAGCGATTCGCCACCATGGTCCTCGAAATACTCAACGACGATCGTGTGCAGCCCGGGCTTGAGGTCAATGTTCGCGGATTCCTCGAGTGGGCCGTGGGAACCGTCATTGTCGATGAGAGTGCGCCGTCCGAGCTTGAGGCGTGAGCCGTCGTCCGACTTGAGGTGGAGCATGTAGGTGCCTTGCTCGTCGACTTTGAGCTGGGTGGTGTAGCGGATGGCGAACTGGTCCTCGCGGACATCGATGGTCGCGAGGCCGATCTCGGGGCACATGCCTTGTGCCATGGGCTGGAGGCTGTTGAAGTCCGGGAGAGCTTCCCATGGCGTTTGACCTGTGGGCGCCTCGAAATACTCGTAACGAACGGGCTTGGGTGAGTCTGAGCGGAGCAGGCGGTAGGTGTCCGTGGTCACGCGGCTCTCACGCCCGCGCATGAATGCCCGGGCGCGAATGGTCGTCGTTTCCTCGATCACGATGGGGCCCGCGTAGACCTTAGAGCGCTTGGTCGGTTCGGATCCATCGAGCGTGTAGGTGATGTCCGCGGCGGGCATCTCACAGCTGAGCTGCACGATGAGCTCGTCCGCGGCGATGAAGGCGCCGGGTGGCGTGATACGCGGCGCGGGCAGGTATTTGCTGTCGAGCCACTCGCCGTTTGCGGCGCTGGTGAAGGACTCGGTGATGGGCTTTCCGATCCACGAGGAGTGCATGGGCACGCCGAGGAGGTACGCCGCGGTGCAAGCGGTGTCGTAGGTGTTGATATCGCGGGTGATCTCGCGGCTGTTGGCGACGCCGGCACCTGCGATGATCCACGGGATCTCGAGTTCGGCCATGCTCTCGCCGCCGTGCGATTTGCCGACGCCGCCGTGGTCGGAGGTGACGATGACAGCGGTGGAGTCCCAGGCGCGTGCTTCATTGATCGCATCAATCATCTCGCCGATGCGGTCGTCTGCTCGTTTGACGGCCTCGAAGTAGTCGGGCGTGTGCCAGCCCTTGCCGTGCCCGGCGCCATCGACATGGTCCAGGTGGATGAAGAGCAGGTCGGGGCGGTTGTACTTGTACTCCTCCACTGCCCGATGCATGGTGGCCTCTGGGCCCTCAGTGTCCGCGGCGACGTCCACAACCTCGTGGTCGAAAAGGTTGCCGAACCCACTCCAGTCATAGACGACGGCGATCCGGGCGTCCGGGCGGTGGCGGCGGACCTCGGAGAACACGCTTGGGAACCGGCCCTCGACACCTTCCTTCGAGGGCATGATGGCGCGGCTCCAGAGACGCCAGTCGTTGGAGGTGATGCCGTGCTGTGCTGGGCCTGCGCCCATGATCATCGATGCCCAGTTGGGTGAGGATGAGGTCGGGAATACGCCGCGTGCGTGGAAGCTGTACGCACCCTGAGCGATCAGACGGTTCATGTTTGGCGTAAGCCCTTCATCGACCCCGCGCGGGCTGAGCCCGTCGACACCGATGATGATCACTGTTCGGACGGGGGAGTCCGTCGTGTTGACCGCGAGTGCGAGCTGCGAGAACAGTGCGAGGACCGCGATGAAGAAGGTGCGCATCGGCGTGCTCCTGTGTGTGCGAAAGGTTGATTGAGTCGTACGCTCAGCCGCACCCGTTGAGGAACGCCTGCAGGAAGATCTGGACATCGAAGAAGTTGAACGCCTGATCCATGTTCAAATCAGCCGTTAGCGATTGGTTCTGGTACGCAACGAGGAACTCCGAAACATCGAAAAAGTCAAGCGTACCGGAATCGCCACCAAACTCGGCGGCGCACAGACCGGTCACGACGATATTGTCAATCGCCCACCACCAGTCATTTGCAGCGTCGAGCATCGCGAACTCGAGCTCCATCGACATCGCGCCCGGCGGGTTCAGGATGTTGATCGCGACGCGTTCGTTGGTTGCGTCCGGATGGAACTGGTCGCCGGCGACACTCCGCCAGTCCAGCAGCGTCGTCTGTGGGCCGTTGTCGAACGAGGCGCGAACCTCGACTCGCTGGAAGTCCTCGGGGCGCCAGCTCGAATCGAAGCGAAGTTGTATGCTGTTCGCCCGGGCGGACGCGACATCCAGCCCCCCGGTGCGCAGCAGCGCGTTGTACGGTCCCAGCGACTCGGGGTCACCGAGGTCATCCCACTCGTCGGGATCAGCGACGGCGATTGTGCCCTGTGCTGAGACAAACTCACTCCGTCGCTGGTCCGCGGCGATGTCGACCCACCAATCACGGTCGGTAAAGGCCCACCCCTCCCACTCGGTCACGCCCTGCCCGACAATGCCCACGCTGGGGATGCCGATATCATCGAGCTCCCAGCCGCTCGGCGGGGTCTCTGTCCAAACGGCGGTAGCTGGTGTCTCATCAACACTTGGGCCGAGGGGGAGCGATTCGAAGTCCTCACGCAGGATGGTGATTCTGTCGCCGGCGGCTTCGCCGACCACGACGACATTGTCGATCGCCCACCACCAGTCGTTGCCCGCGTCAAGCAGCCCGAAACGAATCTCGAGCGTCTGAGCATCTTCGGGCATCGGGAGATCGAGCACGACCATCTCGTTGATCGCGTCGGGCTTGAAGTTATCGCCTTGCTGAGATTGCCAGTCTGCGATAATGATCTCTGACCCGCCGTCGAATGAGACGGAAATGATCGCACGCTGGTCGTCTTCAGGTCGCCATGAGGAACTGAATGCGAGCTTCGCGCTGCTTGGCTCGAGCATCGAAACATCGATCACCGGCGACTCGAGCCAGGAGTTAAAAGTCCCAGGCTCGTGCGGCGCATCGTCCCACTCATCAGGATCCGCAATCGCGCTCGCACCCGAAGCCTGCACAAACTCGCTCCGCCCCTGATCGCCCGCGACATCGGCCCACCAATCGGGGTCCGCAAAGCCCCAGCCACGCCATTCTGTGACACCACCACTCGGGACACCCGAGCGATCGACAGCCCACCCACCCGGCGCCTGATCGGTCCAAACCTGCTCGCCCGCGCCGCCCTCGTCCACGCCCGGACCGAGTGGCACGGCATCGAAGTTCTCGCTGAACGCGACGATGACCTCTGGGCAGTTCTCGCAATCGCTGTTGAGACCGAGCCACTGTCCGCCCTCTGCGATGCACACGCTCTCTCGGAGCTCGTTGCAGATGCCGCTCAGGAAGCAGCAGGCCCCGGTCGGCGCGGGACCGGTTGTGAACGAGGACTCGTCCGACCAGTCGCTCCAGCCCAGGCCCGAGTCGCGGTAGCGAACACGCCAGTAGTAGGTTGTGTCGCCGTCGAGCAGCTCGATGTTGATCTTTGAGATGTCCGCGTCCTCAACCGTGTTCACGCTGTAGGAGCCGGATTCACCACCGCTGGCGCCCTCTTCCATGAACCAGTTTTCGAAGCGGATCCACTCTGAGACCTCCGGGTTGGAAAAGTCGCCCTGGATCGTGGTGAGCTGGAACTCGCTCTCCAGGTGGAAGCCGCCGTCGGGGTCGTTGAATGGGGTCGCTTGGAGCTGCACGAGGTCTGGATCAATCACTGTGTCACCGTCCGACGGCAGCTGCGTCGTCGGTGTGTTCGGGGGCTCGTTGTACCGCTTGATCGTGATGTCGTCCATGACCTCGTTGTCACGGTCGATGAAGTTGTTGCCCCGGTTGATGCGGCGCAGACGAAACTGCGGGTCGTCCCCGGCCTCGACTTCCATGATGACAAAGCCCCACTCTGGGAATACCCGCTGGAACTCGTCGTAATCGATGTCGCTCTGGTCCCAGTAGTCGATGCCGCCCTCGCCGGCCGCGACATTGACCCACATGTGGTTGTGGTCTTTGCTTTGCCCGCGCTCATAGGCGTGGGTGTGGCCGAAGAAGTGGATGGAGGGCTTTCCGGTGGCCTCGGAGAATGCCTCCATCCGCTCCACGACTTGGCCTGTGTACGCGGTATTGCCTGGCGTCCAAATACCGGAGAGGTGCGGGTGGTGCAGTTGGGCAAAGACGAAGTCAATGTCGTCGTTTGTTGCTGCGTCGTCAAGCACGCCATCGAGCCAGTCGAGCTGTGTCTGGATGTGGTAGTTACTGTTGCTATCAAGGCCGATCAGACGGATATTTCCGTGGTCCTTGTACCACCAGTGCTCTTCGAACCCCGGCGTGCCGTTCTCCGGGAGCTTGAAGTAATCGAAGAACCAGTGGGCGTCCTGCTCGTGATTCCCGGGCACAGGGTAGATCGGGACGTGCTGGTAGAGGTTCTGGGTTTCGTCGAAGTACTGGTCCTTCCACTGGTCGTAGTTCGAGCCGGTGGAGACGAGGTCGCCCGGCTGGATCACGAAATCGAGCTCGTCGTGAAGCACAGGACCGAACTCCTGCTGGACGAAGGCGATGATGCCGTCGTTGATGGTGCGGGTGTGCATGTCTGAGATCGGACCACCCTGCGTGTCGGACAGTGCGGCGAATCGGAAGGAATCTTCGGCGTTGATCTCTGCGGGTGTGCGGAAGTTGAGGACTTCGCTTATCGCGCTGCCGGAACCGACGCGGTAGTAGTACACCGTGTCAGGCTTCAGCCCGCTCATCATCGTGTGATGGATCCTTGCCCCGCTCTGGCTGGCTCCTGAAGAACCGGTAGAACTCAAACCAAGATCGGGTGTCAGGCCATATTCCACGACGCTGGGTGTAGACGAGGTGGTCTCCCACATGACCCACATGCGGTCATGACTCGCGTCCTGAAGGACAGGGCCAACGCGGATGCTCTGGGCGAGTGCTGGTGTGGAAAGAATGAGCGCGCCAAGCGCGAAAAACTGTTGCATGTTCATAGTTGTCTCAACATTATGTGCGCAATATCAGTGCAGAACGGAATGCGAATCAGGGTTCCTCACCCTTGCGCATGGGCACTTCAGCGAGCGATGGTGTCCCCAGCTCGTCCACGTTTACGCCACGCTCAGCAAGAAGCGCATCGTAGTTGGCAAGTGTCTCTTCAAATCCAAGCAGCATGTCCGATTTCTCGCCCGATCGTGTACGGTTGGCCTCAACGACCTGGAACGCAAGAGCCTGACGCATCGAGATCAGTTCCTCAACCGGCATCTCCTGAAGAGCGGACTTCATGTCACTCTCTGTCATGCCATCGGAGCCACCAGCAAACCTCAGGAAGAGTACCGCTGAGATCACAAGGAAGAGGCATGCGACGACCACTTTAATATTCTGCGATTTAACCATTTCTATAAAACTCGATTTGTAAGATTATTAGCAATAGGAGCAGCACATTACAACATGACTGATCACGGATTCGGATCGCGTCCTTCCAGACGGAGCTGATCCTGTGGATCACCTGAGTAGTAGTATCGAAGGTCTTCGTTCCCGTCGTCGGTCACCTCTTTGCGGTTGAACTCCTCGATGTGCCCATCAGCGAACATCGTGTGGCTGTCGTCGTTGTGACGGAAATAGGCGTCTTCCCAGTAGTCTTCGAGGCCTCCGTAGTTGCTGTCATACTGTGTCAAGCCATCGAGAGCATCATTCCCTGTCTCCATCTGATGCTCAAACGCATCCTGGAAGACAATCATGTCGTTGGGGCGGCGCAGCTGCGAAAGTGGACGGAGATAGGATGCGTTTGAACGCACGATCACACCGCCTCGACCTTCGATCTCTTTGGCCGCGTTTCGCCAGAGCCCGTACCGGGCGACTGGATCGCTGTTGTCGTTCGTGCTGGTGCGCAGCCCATTAATCCCGTAAGACTGGTATCGCTGCGTCTCATAGATGAAGTCGATATCGGTGCCCCAGTAGGGATACGGGTCCATGAGCTGGAACTTGGGATCTTCCCAGACTTCGAACGCATCGTTGATGTATTCGTCGTAGAAAACACCCCAGTAGGCAAACTGATCCTCAGTGTCGAAGCGGAGGCCATTGAGATCGAATCGAGCACCGTAGTTCTTCGACTCGCCGCCCCAGCCACGATGGTCCTCGCGGTAGAGATTCATCGCAAAGTCGATGGACCGCATGTTGACCTTACACTTGAGGGTTAGCGCGGCCTCGCGTGCCTGGCCAAGCGAGGGCAGCAGAATTCCAGTAAGCAGTGCGATAATCGCGATCACAACGAGCAGCTCGATCAGCGTAAACGCTCGTTGGAGGTTCGATGGGTGGTGTGCGTTTCTGTGGTCCATCGGTGATTCTCCCGGAAGGGGCAATGTGGGGTGAGAGGTTCAGTAAACTCCCCATCGCCAGTTTCCTAGCGATGGGTGTTGTGGCTTCATCAAGAGAGCATTACGGGCAGCCCGCGTTGAATCCCTGGAGGAAGATCGAGACATCGAAGAAGTTGAGAGAACCGTCACCGTTGAAATCGATGGCGATCGGGTTGTCGACCACGATGCGGATGGCGTTCTCGGAGTCACGCGAGCCATCGCCGTTATTCGCAATCGCCTTCACCCAGTAGATCCCGTTGGGGATACCGGGGATCATGTAATCACCCGAAGCGTCGGCGGTGCTGCTCTGGCGGACATCAGAAAACTCCGCGTCCTTCGCCAGCACCACGGTGTAATCATCTGCACCAACTGCTTCGCTGAGCTGAATCACTGGACGCCCAGTTTCGTTGAACACATCGGCCTGAATGAAGCTATAACCGGGGGCGTTACCAGCGGACCCGTTTACCTCACCGCTCACCTGGACCGAGTCGATGGCCCACCACCAGTCGTCTGTCCCGAGGTAAGAGAAGCGAACCTCCATGCCGGAGGCACCTGAGGGATTTGCGATCGCAATATCAACGATCTCGTTCGTGTTGTTGTCATGAAAGTTCGGGTCGGTATCGTCGGATGTCCAACGGAGGACCTCTTCCCAGCTGCCGCCATCGAAACGGACCTCAAGAACAGCGGTCTGGCTATCCTCAGGCCGCCAGGAAGAAAAGAACGAGATGTTGACGGAGTTCTCAGTGACATTTGAAAGATCGATGACCGGGGTTGTCATCATCGTGTCCATCTCACCCTGGGAGTCCGGGTCAAGCCCGTTTGCGTCGTAGTCGTCCCACTCATCGCCGTCAGCGATCGCGACACCACCTCGTCCCAGCCCGCCCTCGCTGAGCAGCACGAAGTCGCTGCGGTCCTGATCGCCGCAGGTCAGGTTCCACCACTCGCCGTTAGCGATGTTCCACCCCTGCCACTCGGTCACGCCGATGCCGGGCAGGTTGAAATCAACCGCCCAGCCTGCAGGAAAATCGGGGGTCCATACATTGTCCATCACGCCGCCCGTGCCGGTGTCGATGCCTTCTTCAACATTCTGCCCGAGAGCGATATCGTCAAAGTTCTCGAAAAAGAGGACCTGCTGCGACTGCGCGTTCGCAACGGCGGTCATTCCACAGACCGTGAGCAGTGAGCCCAGGATCTTTGCTTGATTACGGTTCATTGTGTCTATCTCCTTGTCCGGTCGACCATCAGGGACCGGGTCAGATGTGTATTGATTTCAGTGCCTACAGATTCGCGACAACCGATTCAGCCGCCATTGAACAGCTGAAGGAATACGGATACATCGAAGAAGTTGAGGGTGCCGTTGGGCTGCAGATCAACGAAGCAGTTGTTGTCAACGCCGATACGAGCAACATTCTCGCTGGTGCCCAGATCGTTGCGTGCCACAACCTTGACCCAGTACGCCCCGGCGAGCAAATCGCTCGAACTGGTTGTAAACTCGAGGTCCGTGGTGGTCTGCGAAACGACGATATCACTAAATGCCTCATCGTTCGCGAAGACGACCTCGTACTCAATCGCATTGAGCGACTGCGACCAGCTCAACGGGACAACTGAAGAGTCGTTGAACTGCTCGATACTGAGATTGAAGGGGCTCGGGGGCTCGACGGGCTCGCCGCCCTCACCCGCGACCTGAATGTTGTCCACCGCCCACCACCAGTCGTTGGTCGCGTCGAACATCTCGAACTGAATCTGCAGCGTGCTTGCGCCGGAGGGGTTTTCGATCGAGATGTCAACGGACTCATTCGTCGCGTCCGGGTGGAAATCCGGAGAGGTCGAATCGGACTCAAAGAGCAGGACCTGTGTGAACGGGCCGCCGTCGAACGAAACATTCACGGCCGCCTTCTGGGTGTCTTCAGGGCGCCAGCTCGAATCGAATCGGATGATCACCGTGTTCTCGGTCACACCGGCGATGTTGATCTCGGGGGAGGTGAAGCTCGTGTTGAACACGCCCGTCGAGTCAGGGTCGATCCCAAACGGATCGTAATCATCCCATTCGTCCGGATCGGCAACCAGAACGCGTCCCTCGCCTTTCGTGAACTCTTCACGAAGCTGCTGATCAGCGGATAGCCAGAAATCCTTGGCAGCTACCGTCCAGCCCTGCCATTCGGCACAGCCAACACCCGGCTGCGCCGCGGTCGAGCCTCCAACCCCGTCCCAGTCGTAACCGAAAAGCTGCGTCCAGCCGTTGTAGCTCCATGTCCCATCGAAGGCGGTGTTCATGAAATCACCACAATCCACGGTGGCCGGAACCGGCGGTTCGCCACATTCGGTGTTGATGTTCGCACCACCACAGATGACACCGTCACCCAGGAACGCTTCAAGCACACAGTCCGGGGTACCAACCTGGACACCCTCTTCCTGGTTCACCGTGAGCGGGAAAGATTCGAAGTCTTCCGAGAACAGCGTCACCAGCGGGTCGCCGGCGACGGCCGATCCTGCGGCAGCGCCCAGAAGCGCCAGCAGAACCGCTTGATTCGTCTTGATTGCCATGTGTGATCTCCAGTCTCCAGTAGCAGAATCGCATCGGCGCACCGTACTCAGTGCCCAGACCGACACGTTTGTGCGCTGACCATACACACTGAAATCTGAAATGCATGACGAGCATGACACGAATCTGAGTCATTAACACCAATTTGACTTCCCCATTGCGCAACGGCAATATGGCGAACGACTTCTCTTAATATTATTCTTTTTATAAGGTTTCACATGGCCCGTCCCTACCCCCTTGATTTCAGTATCATGCCCCGCCAATCCGCTGCGGTCGGGATCGAATCACCACGGCCAATCATCTCAATTCACTGAAATATCAGCCAATTTCACGATTTCAACTAGGTCTCACATCAATCGCCACAGCCACAGCCAATCGACTTATCCACAAACAGCCGGCAATAAAACACCGGCTGCACACCAGCACCAGCTCACGGAAATCAACCATGAACCATCTTCATATTGTGTTAACATCCATGACTTGCGCGCTCGCCGCAACTGCAGCACACGCACACCCCGCAGCAAAGCACAGCGAAGACCGCTTTGTTTTCGGTGCAGAGTTCGATCGCGATCATGTCCACACAGACGCCGTGCATGCTGTGAGCGGCCACCATCTCCGCACCATAGGCACCAGCACCATCACAACCGATGCGCTCGGAGATTCTCTCGAACTCCTCGGCCCCGGATTAGACGGCAAAGGCGCGTATGTTCTTGTTGCCGAATCGGTTGAGCAGTTTGATGATCTACCCACACACGAGCTGACCGTTACTTCATGGGTCCGCATCGACGAGCCCACACGCTGGGGAGGGATCCTTTCTGCCGTAAGCGACAACGGGGATCGCGAAAAGGGATGGGTACTCGGCTACGACCATGATTCATTCACATTCGGGATTTCCACCACCGGAGCCGACGACGGTGATGGCGCACTCACCTATCTTGATGGCAGAACCGCAATCGAGACCGGTCACTGGTACATGGTCACTGCAACCTTCGACGGAGAAACAGCCCGCCTCTATGTGAACGGTAAGCTCGATGCGGAGACGACCGACCAACACGGCGAAGTTCTCTACGAGCAGCAGACCCCGATCGCAGTGGGCGCGTACATCGATTCCAATGAGCTGCACACAATGCAAGGACGGATCCGAAATGTCTACCTCTTCAATGAAGCCATCACACCCGAGCAGATCACCGAGGAGTTCGAACGGAACAGGGTGATTGCTGAGATGATGCCGGAATCTGAGCTCCAACTGCAATGGACCGTCGAGCCTTTTCTTTGCTACGCAACTCAGCGATCGATTTCCGTGGTTTGCGAGTTACCCGTCCCCGCCGAAGTAACGCTCAGATATCGGCCAGCCGTCGGAGATATACGCGAGATTCACTCTTCAGAGAAGAGCGGCATCCACACCATACGCATCGAAGGTCTGGAGCCTGGAGAACCGTATTACTACGAGGTCATCGCCGAGTCATCAGAGGGCAAACGAGTACAGACCGACCCCATGTCCTTCCAGACCGCCGTTGAGCGGGGCAAGGCGTTCACCTTCGTCATGATCGGCGACACACAGTCAAACCCCGATGTCGTCAAGAGAGTTTCGGACATCGCATGGTCGCACCGACCCAACTTTGTGTCAATCGCGGGAGATCTCGTGACCACCGGCACAAACAAGTCGCACTGGACCCACCACTTCTTCCCGAACATGCGTCCCCTGATCAACCGCGTGCCCTTATTCCCGATCCTGGGTAACCACGAGAAGAATGCCCGTCATTACTACGAGTACATGGACTTACCCGATCCAGAGTACTACTACAGCTTCAGCTATGGCGACGCGGACTACTTTATGCTCGATTCGGAGAAGCCGATGGGCCCCGGATCGGAGCAGTATCTCTGGCTCGAGGATAAGCTCGCCAGTTCCGACGCACGCTGGAAATTCGTCGTGCACCATCGCCCGCCTTACAGTTCAGACGAGAACGACCACGGTAACTCATGGCTCGGCCCCACTACCCTCGGTGACCTGAACCCGCGCCAGATGGTGCCGCTCTACGAGAAGTACGGTGTGGACATCGTCTTCAACGGGCATGTCCATGTATATGAGCGAACTTTCCCGCTCCGTGATGGCCAGGCCGTCGAGCACAACGGGGTCATCTATATGACCATCGGCGGTGGCGGAGGTGGTCTGGAAGACTTCACCCCGTTCAACCCTTGGTTCGGCAGCAAGAAGGTCAGCACGCACCACATCTGCTATGTCGAGATCGTTGGTGGACACCTGCGTATGCAGGCGATCGACGATCAGGGACGGCTCTTCGATCAGATCGAGATCAGGAAATAATCTTCTACTCGTTGAGCGACTCCCGGAAGTTAGAAAAGTGCTGATACTGGTCGGTCGCGATCAGATCGACACCCGCCTCCAGCTGGGCCTTCCAGCGGATCTGTGCGGCCTCGATAGAGCCGGTGTTGTATCCGCCGCCGTACCCGAAGAGCGCGCCATCTGCCTTGGTGTGCCCATTGATCGTGTAAAAACGGATGAAATAGCCCAGCTTGTGCGCGTGATCGACGAGAGCACGCAAACGCTCGGTTTCCTCCGGTTCCCATTTGCCCGCCCCGTTCGCTCCGCCGGCCTCGACAACATGCCATGAGTTGTTCCACCAGCGGTGGAAGTTGTCTGCGGGCGTATCAATCATCGTAACTGGCGGGAACTTGACACGAGCATGCCGTTTCTCTTCTTCACTCATCCCACTTGTGTCAGGGCCCCTCGCTTGACGACGCCCGAACGCCAGGATCGGCTCACCGAGATCTCGCTCATCGTGGAATACCCGGCGTTGGTTCAGCGTACCCGTGAGGATGACCATAATGGGGCCAGCTTCCAGATCCTGGCGATTGGAAATGGATGATCCACGCGGGGCGGTTGTCAGCCAATCCTGGTACTGCTGCAGTGTCTGGTGGATCGATTCGATATGCGCGGGGTGGTTGTCCTTGATGTCCAGATCGAGCACGACGAGCGGCCAGCGATCTCGCTCACCGGGGTCGCTCTGTGCACGCGAGATCGATTCCTCGACATCCGCACGCACACGCTCGAAGAAGTACTTGGCGAGCGATGGCTCGTTGCCGTCGAAAGGTCTGTTGTGCGCCACGATCGAAGACGGGATCCCGTCGCCATCGTGATCGGCCCAGCATAAATCCTGCTCAATTGAGATCGGGAATCCCGTTGCCAGCGCACGATCAATCCGATCAGACCACAAGCCGGCGTACGGATAACAGTTGTGTGCGCTCAGAAGCGATCGCTGGCCAGGCTCGTACCCACCAATCGCACCAGATGTGACTCCAGCGATGACAAGCCCGATCCAGATCCTGCGCATCGACTCCTCCAATACAGGTGTGTGAAGATTGTGCTCACGACCACAGGGCGTTCGCTTTGACAGGTACCATATCCGATTTGAGCAATGGAGCAAGCCGATGCCGCGGATCACTGAGGGCGATCAGAACTTGAGTCTCGAGCGTGCACACTGGCAGGATGCCTCGCCTGCAAACGAAACGCTGCAGCGCGATACCGCGTTGTACTACCACCAGGTTCTTTCGACACCCTGCCTCGATGAGATCGTGCGTGCGGAGGGGCCGTACATCTTTACCGCATCTGAACGCAAGCTTCTCGATTTCCATGGCAACTCGGTCCACCAGCTTGGGTTTGGGCACCCCAGCGTTGTGCGGGCGATCGAAGCGCAGATGCGAGCGCTCCCCTACTGCACGCGTCGCTACACGAACGATGCGGCCGTCGAACTCGCCGAGATCCTCGTCTCTAGCGCACCCGGTGCCCTGCGAAACAATGCCCGCGTGCTGCTCACACCGAGCGGGTCGGCGGCTGTTGGGATCGCCATCAAAGTCGCCCGGGCCTGCACCGGACGATACAAGACCGTTGCATTCCACGATGCCTTTCACGGCGCCACGCTCGATGCCGCGTCGCTGAGCGGGCAAGACCTCTTTCACCGCGGCATGGGCCCGTTGATGCCAGGCGTGATGCATGTCGCACCGCCATCTCACCCGGACTGCCCGTCCTGTGCGCACTCGATGTGCAATGACGCCTGTGCCGAGCCGATTGAGGCACTTCTGCGCAAGCACGATGTTGCTGCGGTCATTGCTGAGCCCATCCGGGCCACCACCGTTCGGGCCGCACCACGATCATACTGGTCCCGTGTTCGCTCCGCGTGTGATGCCACTGGCACGATGCTCATCTTCGATGAGATCCCCACCGGGCTTGGCCGCTCGGGCATGCTCTGGGCGACGGAGCACACCGGAGTCACACCGGATTTGATGGTCATCGGCAAGGGGCTCGGCGGAGGGATCTTCCCACAAGCCGCTGTCATTGGGCGTCAGGAACTCAACGACTCGGGCCCAACGCCCGTGCGAGAACTCGCACTCGGTCATTACACGCACGAGAAATCCCCGGTCGGTTCAGCCGCGGCCATCGCGACCCTGAGAACAGTTCTCGATGAGCGTCTTGCCCAGCGGGCACATGAACTCGGGTGTGCGTGGCGTGAGACAAACGAGGCGGAGTTCAACTCGATGGGCTGCGTCCGTGATGTGCGTCAGATCGGACTCATGCTCGCGGTCGAGTTGGAGGACCCTGAGCACGCAGATCGGGTCATGTACGAGGGGCTCCGCAACGGCCTGAGCTTCAAGGTCGGCGGTGGGACGACTCTTGTTCTTTTCCCGCCGTTAAATATTGAACAACACCTTCTCGATGATGCGACCCGGATCGTCATCGATGCGATCGCGGCGACCGCTTGATCTTCGAGGACAAAGCTTCACTCGATCTTTGCACGCTCCGGGATGACCTTCTGCGCGTGCGGGATACCGTGAATCTACACGACGCACTCAGCCGATCCCATGAATCGTTCCATGCTCGGCGCTCAGTGAGAGAATCATGCCGACAATCAACATTCATGCGATCACGACTGCGCTACTCACCTGCAGCGTTTCGATCTATCCATCACAGGCGTTATCGCATATCAGTGAGGACTGGACACCGGCGAACCTCGCTGGCGATACCCCTTCCGGCGTGCTCCGTTACCAGATTCTTGGTGACAACGGGGAACCGGGACCGGCCCGCCTGACATTCATCGCCCCGGATGGCTCGCGCCCTGATCTCTTCCCGAACGACCAGGCCCGCCCGAACGATCTAGCGGTACGCCGCAATGTGGTCTATACCCTCTCCGGCTCGGGAGCGATCACCGTGCCTGTCGGCACATACCAAGTCTGGGCATCTCGCGGGATGGAGTACGGGATTGAATCGCGCACGATCGAAATTAACCCATACTCCGACTCGATCTGGACACCACGACTCGAGCGTGAGCTCGATACCACCGGCTGGGTCAGCGGCGACTTCCACCTGCACACGCTGACGCACTCAGGGCACGGCGATTCGAATATGCCCGAACGCGTGATCTCGCTGATCGGCGAGGGCGTCGAGTTTGCGGTCGCGACGGACCACAACCACAACACGGACTATGAGCCGACGATGCGTGACCTCGGTGTGCCCGAGGCGTTACGCGCTATCGTCGGCAACGAGGTCTCGACGCCCATCGGTCACTTCAACGCCTTCCCGCTGGACGCGGACGAGCCGATCATCGACCCCGAGATCCATGACGGGCATGAGCTGTTCAAGGTCATCCGCGAACAGAAGAACGACTTCGGGACTGTCCCGGTCGTGCAGGTCAATCACCCGCGTTGGGGTGGGATCGACTACTTCGGCAGCTTTGGTCTCGACCCGGTCACCGCGACCTCGACCGACACGAAGTTCTCCTACGACTTCGATTCGGTTGAGATCTTCAACGAGAACGAGGGCTGGGGATACATCGACGCGGATGAGCGTGACCTGTCAATCGGATCCGGCTCATTCAGTGTTCTGCGCGACTGGTTCAATCTGCTCAACCGTGGCCACCGCATCGCGGCGGTCGGCAACTCTGATTCGCATGATGTTGCCTCCGAACTCGCTGGCTGGCCCCGCAACTACATCGCGAGCAGCACCGATGTGGCGCACCAAATCGACCCCGCAGAGATCGCTGCCAATATTCGCGCGAAACGGGTGTACACCACCTACGGACCGATCGTTGATTTCTCTGTCAATGGTGTACCCATGGGCGGCGATACGAACACCATTCCCAGCACCATGCACGAACGCGACGCCGGGTGGATCGATGTTGCGATGCGTGTGCGGGTCCCCACCTGGATCGATTGCGATCGGGTTATGATTGTCGTCAATGGCGAGATCATGAAGACGATCGATGTGAGCGAACAGCACGGCATCGTTCGGCTGGACACCGTCGAACGGCTCGAGCTTTCCGGGGACAGCTGGGTCTCGTTGCTGGTCGAGGGCGACGATCCTCTCGACCCGATCGTCCACACGCAGGGGCGACCGATCTACCCGTGGGCAGTCCTGAACCCTGTTTGGGTTGATGTCGATAACGATGGGCGATGGACCGCTCCCGTGGAGCAAGCCCGACGCTCGCTGCGGCAAAACCGGCCTGAGCAGGTCCGTCAAGGACTTCATGGCGCACCCGCGAGCGCATGGGAATGCACCCTGATCGCCGCGGCTGAAGCGGACACCTTCCACCCCGAGCTAATCCGGGACGGGCTTCGTCATGACAATCGGCGTGTACGGCTGGCTGCGACGGGCGCTCTCCAGATGCAGCTCTCCAAGCTGCAGGAGCGTGATCGTGAGCTAGATGAATCTCAGCGCCGGCTCTGGCTCAGTATTCTCCGAGATGCGCGGGCACTGGCTGGCGATGACGAGTACCTGCGTTTGCGCCTCCTGCTTGCCCTGAATGCGGCCGGCGACGAGACGGTCGAGCGCGATGTGCTCGCCATGCTCACGGACACGGATGAACGCGCACAGATCCGCAATGGATTCGATACGCTGATGTCCGAGATTATTTCGGGAAGCTATATATTCAACTGGAGCATCGCGGGCTATTTCAAAGCACCAAGCTTCAATACGCTCCAAGTCGCGATGACCCCTGCCGAGCTCAACCCGCGTGCCGAGCAGTACAGCGCAGGAGAAGATGGCGAGCCGATCATCTGGCGTCCGTTCTCCGCCAGCTCGAACGGATATATCGATCTCAAGCAACTCGATGAGAGCGTTTCCTCTGACAACGCGATCGTGACCGCGCGCGTCTGGTTTGAATCCGATGGCTCGGATATCGCCTACACCTTCGGAGCCGACGACGCGTCACGCGTGATGCTCAACAACAAAATCCTCTACGAAGACCACACCAACCACAGCGCCAACCCGCTCCAGCATGTCGGAACAATGAAGCCCAGACAGGGGCTCAACCTCCTCACGGTCAGTATTGAGAACGGATCAGGCGGCTACGGGTTCTATCTCCGCCTGTTCGATGATGAGGTACTCGAGTCGATCTCCACAACACCGCCGGAAACCATCTCTGAAAGGTCACGATGAGCACTATCCAACTCGTTATTTTTGATATTGCCGGCACGAGCGTCAAGGACATCGGCTTCGTGGAGCACGCATTCCTGAGCGTCTCTGAGCGGCATGAGCTTGGGCTTGATGCCGCGTGGATTAAGCCCCGTATGGGGGTGCACAAGCTCGCGGTTATGCGTGAGGCATTGGAGCACTCCGGCAATCTCGGCATGATCGAACCCGAGCAGCTCTCGACTGAGTTTGAGGAGGCGATCGATGAGCAGGTGCAATCTGGTAGTGCACCTGCATTACCCGGCTTCATCGAGCTGTTTGATGATCTCAAGGATGCGGGTGTCAAGGTCGCCTTCACGACCGGCTTCTCCCGCAATACCGCGGAGATCGTTCTGAAGGGTGCCGGGATCGACTATGAGACGCTCGTGGCGTCCGATGAAGTTGAGAACGGGCGGCCTGCGCCCGATGTAGTGCTTGAGGCAATGCGTCGAGCGGGGGTCGAGGATCCCACCCGTGTCGCGGTCATCGGCGACACGCCCAGCGATCTGGGCAGCGGCATGAACGCGAGGGTCGCGTTAGCGATTGGTGTCGGGCACGGCACGCATGAACTGAGCGACCTTGAGCATCACCCGCACACACATCTCGCTCAGAACATGAATGCACTGCGGACCATCCTCGCGCCGCACACCGGCATCCCCACCCACGAGCACGCCCATGGCTGACTCCGATGTCGTTGTTGTCGGTGCCGGCATTATCGGTCTCGCGACCGCGATCGCTGCGCAGCGTCGAGGTCTGCGTGTCACCATCGTCGATCGGCACCATGCGCCCACAGGAGCGTCGATCCGCAACTTCGGGATGATCTGGCCGATCGGACAGCCCAGTGGGCCGCTGTTTGACCTTGCGATGCGCAGCCGTTCGATCTGGCTCGAACTGGCCGAGCAGGTGGGCTTCTTCTGCGAACCCTCGGGATCGATGCATGTGGCGCACCGGGAGGACGAGTTGCGTGTGCTCCGCGAGTTCATCGCGGCAGAGGGCGAGGTTCGCCGGGCCCAGTTGCTCACACCCGAGGAGGTTCGAGCACACACACCCGGCATTAACCCCGTTGGGCTGATCGGCGGGATGTATTCGCCGCTCGAACTCAATGTCGAGTCTCGGACCGCGATTGGTCAGATCTGGGACTGGATCCGTGAGCAGCCCGATGTCGAGCTGATCAACGGTTTTGAAGCCGCCAGGGTCCTCCCCGGTCGTGTCGAATCCACCGATGGCGTCATCCTTGAAGCCGATCAGATCTATCTTACGGCCGGACACGACGGCATCGCCCATTACCCCGAGTTCTATCCCCGCGATCGCTTCGCCCTGTGCAAGCTCCAGATGATGCGGACGATCCCACAGCCGGGTGGATGGAACATGGGCACGCATGTTGCGGGCGGCTGGACGCTCCGTCATTACGGTGCCTTCGCGGACTGTCCATCACTTCCTGAGCTCCGCGCACGGGTCAGCGATGAGCAGCCCGATTTTGACACACACGGCATCCATATTATGCTTTCGCAGCATTCAGATGGCGATCTAGTCATCGGTGACTCGCATGTCTACGGCGATGAGATCACCCCATTCGACGACGACCATGTGAACGACCTGATCCTGAAGCACGCCAAGCTGCTCGTGGATGCTCCAAGCTGGCAGATCGACAAGCGCTGGCATGGGATGTACCTGAAGCGCACTGACGGTCGCACGCTGCTCGTGGATCAGCCCGATACGGGGGTCACGATCATCAATGCGATGGGTGGAGCCGGCATGACCCTTTCGTTCGGTGTGGCCGACATGGTGGTCCGAGATCCGGAAGCGGCCGCCAGCGAGTTCGGTTCAGGAATCACACAAAGCGTTTGACGATCCGCGAGCACCCGAAGTCGATGATTGAGACCAGGATGATGATGATCAGCATGATCGTCGCGACCTCTTGGAACTGATATGACTTGAGCTTCGCATCGATAAGGAACCCGACACCGCCCGCACCCACCAGTCCCAGAACGGACGCGGAGCGGACATTGCTCTCGAAGCGGAGCAGCGTCTGTGAGATGACGATCGGGAAGACCTGCGGCAGTACCGCGAACGAGATCACATGCGGCGATGGTGCCCCGCTGGCGAGCACGCCCTCGACCTCACCCTTGCCGATGGTATCGAGCGCGTCTGCGAAGACCTTGCCCAGCACACCGAATGTGTGCACCGCGAGCGCGAGCACGCCGGCGAACGGCCCCAGCCCGATGACCGCGACGAAGATCAACGCCAGCACAAACTCGTTGAACCCACGGCACGCGTCGAACCCACGCCGGGTCAGGAACGCACCGAGCCGACGCCCGCCGCGATGCCAGATTGAGCTGCCCGTGCTCAGGATTTCCAGTGAACGCTGGGAAGCGATTAATGAGACAGGCAAAGCGGCCACGAAGGCGAGCAGGGTGCCCCAGATCGCGATGGCGATTGTCTCGAAGGTGTATTCCAGGTAGAGCTCAATGGACTCACGCCGGGTCTCCAAGGGGAAGAACCCTCCCGTGCGTTCCTGCTCCGCCCGCTTCGCCGATCGCATCACACGGCGTTCCCACTCATCCTCTGTGAGCGTTGACCGGAGCTGGGTGTACTGTGTCTCTACACGCTGCTCAAAGCCATCCGGTTTCGGGTCGGTTTGATCCAGCCCGAGCTCGCTGAGCACCTGCTTCTCTGCATTTGAACGCAGGCTCAGCCGCGTTGTTCGCTCGGCTTGGTCGAACGCCCGCGCCCGCTCTTCTTCACTCAGTGAGCGGCCAAAGATGTACTCAACCGCCTGATCCCTGTTGTTGATCAGCGTGATCGGGCTCAGCTCGCTCTTATGCGCCGACCAAGTCAGTGCAGAGAGTATGAGAAGCGGTGCCGCGAACCGAGTAGCTGTAAACACCGAGACCACCCCGGCGATCAGCGAAGCCAAGGTGATCGCGTTGGCGATGTGGACCGAGAACACCGCATTGAGCAAGACGGTGAGTATGAGAAGAACCGCGAATGGGATCGCAAACCGCCAGATCGGCACCGGCTTCTTTTCGGGAGATGAGTCAGCCGCCATTCGCCTCTGCCATTTCCGCCTTGCGCTGCTCGAGAACACGGATAATGTCGTAATCCGCATCCGTCGCGGGTACGAAACCGCCGCGTGCCATCTGTTCCATCGCCTCATCGTCATCGCTCAGCGCGACGAGGGCGTCGGCTACTTGACGGTGGAACTCGATAGGCAGATCATCCCGAACGGCGATCAGTCCCGCGGGTATGATCGGGCTCCGCCAGATCTCGACCAGGTTGGAGGAATCCAGGCCTGATGCTTCCATCGCTCGCAGATCCAGCGTGTTCGTCGCGGCGACTTCCAGGTCTCCAGCCAGAACGGCACGAACCGCGTTCCCGTGTGTCCCTGTATAAGACACCTCGCCAAAGTATTCCTCGGCGGGCATCCCGGTTTCTTCAATGATCCCGATTGCGGGGACCAGGTACCCGGATGTCGAGTTTGGTGTCGTGAACCCGAACCCTTTCCCCTTTGCATCAGTGAGCGAGCTGATGCCAGAATCCTTGTGGGTCACGATGATCCCGAAATACCCCGCGAGCCCGTCGAGATTGAGCTCCTTGACGACCGCCACCGCCCCCGCGATTCTGTTCGCCTCGACATAGCTCTTAGGGCCAAAGTAGACGATGTCGACCTGCTTGTTCTTCATCGCTGTGATGATCCCCAGATACTCCGTAGCGCTGAAAGCCTCGACGGGGCGTCCCAGTTCCTTTTCGAGCTGGGTGATGACCGGCTTGAACCGCTCGACCATGTCCGTGCCGCCCTCGGCGGGGATCAGGCCGAGACGGATCGGTCCATCCTCGAATGATTCGTCCTGCGCGTTCTCATTCTGCGTGTATGAACCCGCGTCGGAGCAGCCGGCGAGCAAAACAGAGATGATCGCGGCGAACGCGAGGTTACACCAGAGCTTGAGGGAGGCTTGCATCGTTGAAATTCCCTTGGGGTTCGATGACACCATGCCCGCGGGCATCGGCGTCGGACGGGTGCTGTGCATTTTCGAGCTGGTCGCCGTAAAGCATCTCGAGGAGTTCCTCGTTCAGGCTGTCAGCGGTAGTGTCCATGACCATCCGCCCATGGCGCAGACCGATGACCCGCTGGGCGAACTGTGTCGCGACATCCACTTGGTGGAGGTTTGTGATGACCGCGACACCGTGCGTCTCGTTGACTTGGCGGAGCATGTTCATCACCTGCTCGGCGCTGCGTGGGTCCAGCGAAGCGATGGGCTCATCAGCAAGGATGATGTCTGCTCGCTGCGCGAGCAGCCGGGCAATCGCTACGCGTTGCTGCTGCCCGCCGGAGAGCTCCGTGGCCCGCTTTGGTGCCAGATGTTCGATCTCGACCTCACGCAGGCACTCCATCGCCCATTCCCGCTCTTGGCGATTGAACTGACGCCAGATCGTCGGCAGAATTGAGAGTCCCTCGCGCTGCGCAAGCGTGCCTACAAGTACATTGTCGAGTACGCTGAGGCGTGAGACAAGATTGAACTGCTGGAACACCATGCCCACACGCTGGCGAACCATGCGCAGCTCTCGTCCCTGCGCGTTAGTGATGTCTTTCCCATCAAGCTTGAGTTGCCCGTCTGTGGGTTGGAGCAGCCTGTTAAAGATGCGAAGGAGCGTGCTCTTGCCTGCGCCCGATCGCCCAATGATGGCGACACGCTCTCCCCTTTGGATCGTCATATCCACATCGCGCAGCGCCTCAAATCGCCCACCATATGTCATCCCGAGATGAACTGCTTGCAGGATCGCTGTCACGCTGTTGCTCGCTCTACGAAACATCACCGCATTTCGGTGGTGCGGGTTCGTCCACTACTGAATCAACTCAGTACCGGACGATAACTGGAGCAAGGCGATCACGCTGCCCATATGAAAGCTCTTAACTCAAGTTGAGCGCAGAATCGCATACGAGCCGCCAGTGCGTTGAGCGCCCCCCGACCACTCAGGATCGGGAACAGATTAAACATGGCACCCTCACGCACATTCATGGCATGATGTGGTGGTCTCTCATTCCGGCATACCTGGTTAGATAATTATGTCTCCTACATCGTCCAACTCATCGATGGAACGAAGTCGGCTGATCAACCGCTCGAGTTCCTCCCCATTGAGAGTGGCTGAGGCTAGACCATGGAACTTGACCATTACTTCCTCAGATGTCATCGGGTTTCGTGGATCACCCTTTGGTTGAGAAACCTCTCTTGAAAGTGTTGAGCCATTACGCAACCTGAGGGTGACACGGCTAGGTTGTTCCTCTGGAAATCGCGATTCAAATGACTCATTGGGAACAACACGGACAGCATCCATCAGCGGCACAAGGGAGGGGTCGGCGATTCGCGCCTCATCGAACTGAGCGGGGGTCACTTTGCCATCGGCGATCGCGATAGCGACTGAGTACGGCAACGAGTGGTCTGCGGTTTCGCGACTAGTCGGTCGATACTTCGTCGGGTCACCGAGAATATCGGCGGCACGAGCAATCACTTCGATTTCAATCCGCTCTATGTCCGACTGATCAGGACACGACTCACTCAGGATATCCATCAGCGCCGAGAGTGGTGAATGCATCAACGCCTCGACTGGGAACGACTTCATTGAGCAATCCGAAATTCGAAAAGTGTCATTTGCAGTGGTCGGCAGATCTGTGGTGAGAAGATCAAGATCAAACTGGCACGGTTTACCGTCAACCCGAGCCGCGGACATAGTGTGGCACAGCCCCTCCTTACCATCAATGATATGACTCGGGCCAGTAAATCCCCTCTGAGCAAGCAGGGAAGATTCGACCCCAACTCGAGATGCCCATGGGTCAACTGTGTTCTTCATCATCGTGAGATGCCCGGCGGTCACGGCACCGAGTGTGCCTGTCCTGGAGGCGCTAATGCCAACCGCGTGTGCGGTTTGATTCGGCGGGAGGTCCAATACACGCCCGCAGGCAATGGCTGAAGCGAACCCTGAGAGCGTGGCATGGTGCCAACCGTACTCACGAATACCCGGAAGCCCGAACTCAGCGAGTCGGCACTCAACTTCATAAGCGATGACAGTAGCAAGGATAAGCGCACGACCGCCAAGACCTTCGGCTTGGCACAGCGCGAGTGGACCGCAGATCAGATCCGAAGGATGGACTGGATCGGCTTTCCAGTAGATATCATTGAAATCAAGAGCCCTCACCAAATGGCTATTAAGAAATGCAGCGTCAACCGGATTAAATGTGGCATCGGTACCGAACACGCTGCAGGGCCCATCACCCGTTGACATCGCGATGTAATGCTCAAGCAAGATCCGGGCATCCTCGGTCTGAACCCCTCCGAGAGCGCAACCGACCGAATCAAACCAGAATCGCTTGGCATCATCAACTGCTTGGGCTGAGAGGTCTTCATACCTGAGATCAGCAGCCCAGCGGGCAAGATCCAATGCGACAAAGTTACCAGTTTTATAGTTCAAATTGTTCATTGAGTACTCCGCGACGCGATGATGTAATTCATGATTTCCGTGGTTACAGATTCGGTTGTTCCGCTCACACCAGCTCCAACAACATCAGGTGTGTTTACCACACCATCCGTCACTGCGGCAAGGACGGCTGAGTCAATATGGCCGGCGATTTCTGCCTCTCCCAACCATGCAGCAAGCATTGCGGCACTGCGGATCGCAGCGACAGGATTGGCTACCCCCCTCCCAGCGATATCCGGGGCCGAGCCGTGTGTAGGCTCGAAAACGGCAAAGTGCTCGCCGATATTCGCCGAAGGCGCAAAGCCGATCCCGCCGGTGAGTCCAGCAACAAGATCGCTGACGATGTCGCCAAACATGTTCTCGGCGACAATCACATCGAAGTGCTGCGGATGCAGAACGAGATTCATACAGGCGGCATCGATATTGAGCTGCTCTGCCTCAATCCAAGGGTATTCATCAGCGACTCTGCTAAACGCCTCGGCCATGACAACACCGGTCTCCCGCAGAACATTGGGCTTATCAAGCAAACTGACCCGCTTGCGTCCATGCTCCGCTGCGTACGCAAAGGCCCGTCGGCAAACTCGTTCGCACCCGGGCTCGCTTACGAAGCGCGTTGAGAGAGCGACTCGATCAAGCCCGATGTCTCGGAAGCGTTGCATCGCCCCAGGATGCCCACGATCGGGGTGGGCGAGTTCGCCAGCGAGTTGTTCAGGAATGCCGCGCCACTCGATCCCGCCATACAAGCCCTCTGTGTTCTCACGGAACACAACGATATCGGCCTGACCACCGGCAGCATCTCGCAATCCCGGATACGAGCGACAAGGACGAACCGCTGTATCTAGTTCAAGCACCTGTCGCAGCTGCACAACCGGGCTGCGATAGATGAGCCCCTGACCCCTGAGCTCCGCTGATAGCTCAATCTCCGCATCGCTTGCTGGTTTGCTTGTGATCGCCCCGAGCAATGCCGCATCACAGGTCTTTAGTAGCTCAATGGTCCGCTCAGGCAGCGCATTACCCTCTTGTTGCCAGTATGCCCAGCCGATGTCGCCGTATATGTACTCTGCCCTGAGCCCGACCGCGTTCAGCACACACATGGTCGCGTCAGTTACTTCGGGTCCGATGCCGTCGCCCGGCAGGACCGCGATCCGATAGGTGTTCATACCATTACTCCTGTTGCATGCGATCTGCTTTGCAGTGCTTTGCTCCTGAGTTCATTCTCCAGCCCCCCAGCCACAATCAGTCGCTGAGCGACAGTACTCAGCGGTGAGAAGAACACGCGTCGATCACCGAGGGTGATCTCCGAAGCTTCAAAATCGATTTGAACTCGGGGCCCAGATACGGTTCGCTGCTGCACCCCAACTGTCTCAAGCAGCATGGACGAAACTTCTGGGGACTCAATCACAATCAGGCCGTTGTTGAACGCGTTACGCTGATATGTTGCACTAATAGAATGCGCAATGACCGCCGCGATTCCTGCGGATCGCAAAGCGGTCGCCGCCTGCTCTCTGCTCGATCCTGAACCGAAGTTTCGCCCAGCCACGAGTATGGCCCCATCAACATCCCTTTCATGGAACGCTGAATCGTAATTGAGCAGCACATGTCTCCCCTGATCAGCAAGGGTGATGTCGTCGCGGTATGTCACGTCTTTGCCATAAATACCGTCCGTATCAATATTGTCACGGGTAAGCACGATTGTGTGCGCCCTGAGACTGCGCGGGAATCCTTCGATGAGCCTGATCGTCCCGGAGTCATTCGAATCCTGTTGATGGTGTCGACACGAGTACCTTGGCTTTGCAGCTTTGGCTCCCGACGGAGCAGCAATTACGCCACGAGCAGCAGACTCAGCTACCACCTCTGGACTTGCGAGGTAACACGCCGCATCGGATGCGCCCATTCTGCCCTCGTAGTTCCGGTTGGTTGCGCTGATCCCAACCTCACCTGGTTCGAGCGTGCCGGCCCCGAGACCAATGCACGCACCGCACCCGGAAGGGAGCGGGATTGCCCCGGCATCAAGCAGACGCTGCCATGTGCCATCCGATCGGGCTTGTTGTTCGACAAGATGGGAAGCAGCCGCTATATACAGCTCCACTCCCTTTGCTACCGGTCTTTCTTTGCCAAGAATCTTCCCCGCGGCTTGCAGATCTGATAATCGGCCATTCACACAACTCATGAGATAGGCCTTATCAATGGCAACAATCTCCGACTCAAGCTCCACGGCCGGGCGAGATCGCCACACGCTGTTTGGTCCTGTTACATGAGGACAGATGCTGCCTAGATCGAGCTCCAGTTCGGTCTCAAAGTGAGCGTCCGGATCGCTCATCAAACTTTGATGCTCATCCCACAGATCCCGAACTTCATCTCGAGGAAAGATATCGGGTCGATTGTTCAACCATGACCGGAGACGATGATCAAAGGGGAACAAAGCGGCCAGTGCCCCCCACTCGGTGCTCATATTCGCGATTGTGATCCGATCATCAACCGAGAGCGATTCAATACCATCACCAGCAAACTCGACCGCGGCATTGAGCACCTCACCTGAACAAAATATCCTGCACAATGTCAGGATCACATCCTTACCCGTCGCACCCTCCGGAAGCTTCCCGGTCAGCGATACCCGAACTTGTCTTGGAACACGCCACCAGAACTTTCCCGTCGCCCATACAGAAGCTGCATCGGTCCGAACGATCGGCGTGCCCAGCGCCGCAAGCGCCCCATACATGTTCGAGTGTGAATCCGAACCAACAACAACTGTACCCGGCTTGACAAAGCCCTCTTCGATCATGATCTGGTGCGCAATACCGCGACCTGGTGGGTAATACATCAATCCATGCTGCTTGGCGAAAGTCTGGATCTTTGCGTACTTGCCAAGGTTCTCAGGTGTGTAATTCTGGATGTCGTGATCGATCGCGATTACCGGCTGCTTGGGATCAGCAATGCTTGAGAATCCAAGATCTTCAAACTTGGCAATCACCGCGCTTGAGTTATCGTGGGTCATCACATGCTTCGGACATACATCGATGAAACTCCCAGCGCGGATGTTCACCCCCGAGGCCTGTGACTTTGAAACGATCTTTTCTATGGCCGTATACCCGCTCATCTGTGAGACTCGCTTGCTAGGGACTTCGCGATATCAAAGTCGATGAAATCCGCATGGTGAAAGATGATGCTCTCAATAGAGCGTTGCACGCGTTCCCCCTCGTGGCTATGAGTAGCCACGACATGCTGGATCGGAGCTGGAAGCCCGTGCTTTGCGCACAGGGCTACACCGATAAATGGATGACGAACCAAAGCCCCCTCCTTGCTTTGCTTCGGTGTGCCGTTGTCAGTGAGCTCGAGCTCGAAGAGCTTGCCCACATCTGCGAGCAATGCACCCGCCAGCAGCGTATCGAGGTTGATCAGCACTTGCCCTTGAAATCTGGCTGTGAGCACCGCTGCGATCGCCAGGCACTGCTCAGCACACGATCGAACATGATCGATAAACCGCAACTCGATATTGCCCAGCAAGATCGTAAATGGCAGTCTCTGGATCTCATCCTGTGACCATCCACGCCCAGCGTTCCCGGTCGATAACGCCTCCATCCAGATATCACATACCCGATGCTGTGTCTCGATGTCTTGAATCTGGCCAATCGTTGGGAGTAACTCCATCACTTGCTTCCGGCTCGGCCAATGACTCACTGCACACCTCCCCTGCTTTGTTCGAACTCGCGATCAACAACACGATCGAAAGTTGGGTCATTCCGCGTTGCCAGACCAGTAAATCTGTTTGGAGTCTCGCTTTGCTCTTCCTGATGAAGACGAGCGATATTCGGCAGCCGCCCGAGTACTACAAACAGCAAAGCGATATCCGGGCAAAATCCCATGTCGAGCAACAACCCCGCTGCAACACCATCGATGTTGATCGGCACACCCTTCCGACCGTGCAGCGCGTGTCCGATTTCTCGAACCCGCCGCAGATGCTGCCCACGCCACTCCAACTCGTCGGCAAGCGCGAGCAGCGCTCTCACACGAGGATCACGATCCTCTTGCACAGTCGCGCTTGGAGGCGGACCCGGCTCGGAACGATGAAACCGGTGCCCATACCCCCATATCCGTTGCCCTGCTTCGAGGCGATGTTCAACGAACTCCTCAGCCGATAATCCAAGCTCGTCGAGCTGCTGAAGATCACGCATCGCTCGCTCGAGTGCTCCGAAGTGAAACTCGCCCATAGCTCCCGCAATAAAACCCATCGCCGATGCACCAAATGGAGCTCGCACACTCGCTGCGACCCGGGCCCCATGCGTCGAAGGCGAAGTCACGCCATGCTCACAGAGTGAAACAAGGTATGCTTCCAGCATCTGCGACTCGTGTGCCTCTGGCATTCGAGCTTGAAGCTGAAAGTACAACATTTCAATAAATGTCAACTCTCCAACGAGCCCTTCGATTGGAACTCCACGCGCGAAGATCTCCCCATCGCCGACACGACTGGTGCCGGCGAAAAACTCCGGCACCGAAGATGATCCCGGGCTAGCCAGTGTGGCAGGTGAATGATGTTGTTCAGACATATCGAGTAGCTTCTTATGCTGAGAGCAAAAGCCACTGAGAATGTCAACACACGCTGACAATCACCCCAGAGACCTGTGCTCAGGGGTGATTGTGATCTTGTCGTCGTTGAGCTGGATCAGTCCGCCACGACTCCGAAACACATCACACCCCAGGCAAAGCCTGCGGCAGTCTGTTTCTGAGTCTGTTTCTGACTGAAAATCATGAGGGCTATCGTTTCCATACTTGTCTACGAAGTCAAGGCTTTTCGGCAAGTTGATCAGTGGATCGGTGCGGGGGACTCTTTCCGGGCCCGAACGGGGGTCGATCCAAGATATGGCAAACCGTCTCTCGTGCCGCTTCTGAGTCATGCGGCGTCAACCCCTAAATCAGCGTTGGATGTCACGCATACCGCCGAATCTGACGGTCATCCAGATCTGTCTCGATCACTTCGTAATCTGGCACAATCTGTTTGGCCCTCACGCGTCTCTTGATATGCTGACACCCAGTGAGGCTGAGCTCGGACTGCGTCGGCCAGAACCAATACGCTACACGCAAGGAGGGGTACTCGAACCGAAGATCACGATCAAACGACAGCATGTCGGTGACGATCCGCGATGGCTGTATGCGGTGAACAAGGTGAAGCCGAAACATCGATCTGTGGCGTGAAAACGCCACCGGGCAAGCACCACAATCTGCTGGCCCACCGCACCTCTAGTTAATCGATCTTCTGAAATCAAAGCGGCGACTCCGCTCTTCGTTATCGATCAAATTGTGCACACTACAGGGAGATCATGAGTTTGGGATGTCTAGTTCATTCATCCCGCCAAAGTAGTCGTTTCTCCTCAAGCTCAAGACTCCCATCGTCAACTTGCCAGCGCTCATACAACTCAGTAATCGCTCTGCGCACGATTCCAGCATCAGTACTCTGGCTATCGCCCCTTTGAATATGCTCCCAAGCACGAATGAGTGTGGATTCTGATTGTTCGTACCGCTCAAGGTCCATGAGAACCTGACCATGCAACCGTAAAAATTCGCTCATGAGGTAATGCGAATCACGCCCACTCTCGTCAAGTGCACGAATGAGTGCCGACGTATATCCAAGCGCTTCACCAGCTCGAGACTGATCCCGAAGAATGGAAGCTAAAATCGTGTGAGCGGTCATTGTTCGTGTTTGATTGAGCTCGGGATCTACCGTTAACAAATGCTCCATATTTGCTCGGATCGTTTGTTCCGAACGCTCAAGGTCGCCACTGTCGAGCAGCGCCTTGGCATAGGTGTTCGTGATATCCATTGTCGTAGGATGATTCGATCCGAGTCTCCCGCTTGCTTCCGTAACACCCTCTTGAAGCATCATGAGCGCATCTTCGTACAGCTCCGCGTCAGCCATCGCGCGAGCAAGGTTCAACAGCGAGACAAAGGTTCTGGGGTCCCCTTCGCCGAGCACCTCTTTTCGGCCCTCGTATGCTTCTCGCCCGTAGACCATACTCTGTTCGACATTGCCAATCGACGCGAGCACAGAACAGAGATTGTTGAGCGTCGATAGCGTTGTTGGATGTCGATCGCCGTACAGCTCTCGCTTGAGTTTGAGCGTGTCTTCCAGGATTGGTGCAGCTTCTTCATTTCGTCCAGTGCGAACCAAGAGCGCACCGAGGTTCCCGATCGCACGCGGGCGCAGAAACTCTGCCTCAGGCGTACCGAGATCATCAATCACGCGCAGCTGACGCTTTGTGAGCTCAATCGCTTCGTCATCACGTCCCTGGCGAGCCAAGCTGCCAACCACCGAATGCATCATCTGTGCTGATTCGAGCGAAAACTCGCCGTTTTCTGCTTCAGCGATTTCCCACTCACGAATGTGATGCCTTTGAGCCAATCCTGGTTCACCGAGTTGCCCGAAAAGGAACCCGAGCGCATTGTGGATCCGCCCTTCGACATCTGGGCGCTCCTCGAACTTGCCCTCGAGGTTCTCTGATGCATTTACAAGCGCCTCGCGTACGGTCAGCTCTCGATCTGCGGTTCTTGATGGGTCTGCTGCCGAGAGTACATCCATGATGAAGAACTGGCTGAGGTCCTCGGCTGCTTGTGCCTCACTCAGCGCGATCTCAGCGGCTTCTTTCGCTTCTGTTTGTGCCTTGAGTTCCGCTTGCGCAGACAACTTTGCCCGCTCTTGTTCATCGAGCGCCCACAACAAACCGACTGTTGTTCCAGCGATGCCGATAAGCATCGTCCCCAAAATGAGCGATGCCGCGATGACGCCACCTCTATTCCGACGGATGAACTTGCGCATAACATACGCTCTGCTCGCGGGGCGAGCAAGAACTGGTTCATTGCGCAAGAATCGGCCGATGTCCTCACGCAGCGCGTTGACGGTCTCGAATCGTCGCGAAGGCTCCTTCGCCAAGCACTTCATCACGATCCAATCCAGATCCCCTTTCAGCTGTGCTGGCTCGATCTCGGTCGTCCGCGACACATCGTTGCGGGTCGTGGTCGCAAGCCGGCTGCTCGGGCGTGGCGGGTCCTGATCTCGGATGCTCTGGACGAGTTCCTGATAGCTCTTCTTCGCAAGGTCATCCTTGACCAGCGGTGTCGTCCCTGTCAGCAGCTCATACAACACGGCGCCAAGCGAGTAGACGTCGCTACGGGTGTCGATGTCGCCAATGGATGAGTCCGCCTGCTCTGGAGACATGTATGCCGGGGTCCCCACCGCCTGAGCATGAAGTGTCATCGATGCTTTCGGTGAGAGGTCCCCACGCGTGGCCTTGGCGATACCAAAGTCGATCACCTTGGGGATCATCTGCCCATCACTCTGGGTCACAATGATGTTCGAGGGCTTGATGTCGCGGTGGATGATCCCCTTCTGGTGCGCATGCTCGATGGCATTGCACACCATCATCACGAGCTCCAGCCTCGATCGGGTGTCGAGCCCATGCCGGGACGCATACTCGGTCACGGCTTCGCCGCGCACCAGTTCCATCGCAAAGTATGGCCGCCCGTCGTCGGTCAATCCCGAATCAATCACGGACGCAATGTTCGGGTGCTCCATCCTCGCCAGCGCCTGGCGTTCAAGATCAAACCTGGCAATCACACGCTGCGAATCCATCCCGAGCTTGATCACCTTGATGGCCACCGCCCTCGCAGGATTCTTCATTTCTGCGGCGTACACAACACCCATCCCACCCTCACCGATTCGCTCACCGATGATGTACCGATCGATCTTTGGGGGAGTTGCCTGCAATGGGCGGATGAGCGCTTCGAGCGGGAGCACATGCGAAGGCTGGTCCAGCGGACTCGCCTCCGCATGCGCGCCAAGCATCTGCTGCACCTGCTTGAGCAGGTCTTCATCATCTGAGCAGAGCTCAGCCGCCCGCCGCTGCTGCTCGCCGGCGTCCAACTCGAGCACCTGCTCGAAGATCCTGCACACGAGATCGAAACGCTCAGCATCCGTCATGGCTGCGCGTCCTTGCCGATACGGCTACCAAGCCATGCGCGGGCCGCGTACCAGTCTGCTTCAATCGTTTTCTGAGAAACACCAACGACACGCGCGGCTTCTGCGTGCGTCATGCCGCCAAAGAAGATTAGCTCAACCACATGGGCTTTGCGCTGATGCAGCTCACGCAGCTCGTTCATTGCAGCATCGAGCTCCAGCACATCGAGATCCGGCTCGCCGTTTGGTGTTGCCTGCCCCGAGAGTGTCACGCGGACACGATCCCCCCCACGCTTGAGTGCCCCGTGTTTCCGTGCATGGTCGACGAGCACCTGCCGCATGACCCGGGCCGCGATCGCTCGAAAGTGCGCCGCATCAGACCACGGAATAACGGTCTGATCGGCCAACCGGGCGTACGCCTCATGCACCAACGCTGTGGGCTGGAGCGTGTGGTTCGCCCGTTCCTGACGCAGATACCCGCTTGCGATCCCACGCAGCTCGTCATAGATCGCCGGCAGGAGCAACTCAGCCCTTTTATCGGACTCGATAGACGAGAGATCGAGAGCCGTAAGTACTTGCGTGAAATGAGCTTGGCCGAGCATCAAGGGTTCTCTGAAATTTCTCAAAGACGGATAGGAGGGGAGTGGGCAGTTCGCGCATGAGTATATGGCAAATCGTGTTTACACACAATGGGGATCCATTTCCCCTACGAACCAATGCCCTTCGAAAGGATGCCATATGTACCTCAACTCGAAACTCAGCATCACACCGCTTCTGACCGTGCTCACCCTTGCGTCAACATTTGTAGAGGCCCAGGTGCTCAATGAAACGCAGGGCTATGAAGTTCCGGAACCATCTCATTTCTTTGGTACCAGCATCGGCGTAAGCGACGGATTCCTGGCGGCTGGCTTTGAGGATTTAGCAGGACAAGATGATTCAGGTATTCACCTGTTCAATATCGACACCGGGCTCCTTATCCGCACATTGATCCCGACTTCAGCAACCCAAATCTTGGGCGCTGGACGAGATGTGGCCATCGATGGACTGACCGTGGCATGCACCGAACGCGGCAATGGAGGATTCTCCTATGCCAATCCATCCGTATTCGTCTTTGATGCGATCGCCGGACAACGATTTGAGGTTGTGCCTGATCCAGACGACAACTCGCTCGGGGTGTTCGGGTTGAGCATTGATGTCAAAGAGGGCGTCGTTGCGATCGGGTCAGCCCTGGCAACAGACGATGCAGGAACTGGATTCCGACTTGGGAAGGTCTATCTCATCGATGAGAACACCGGCGCCCGACTCGGGACAATCCATCCCTCCGAAGCCCCCGAGAACTTCGGATTCTTTGGTTCATCGGTCGATATCCACAACGGGATCATCGCCGTCGGCGCGAATCAGTTCAATGCGGGGATCTTGACTGGCGGAAATACCGAGCGTGTGGAGTTGTTTGACCTCGCGACCCAGCAGCACATCCGTACGATCTACTCCCCTGCTGACACTATTGATCCGGCCGGGTTCGGATTCGATATTGCGATGAACGATCAGTACCTCGTGGTCGCCGCTCCATGGCAGGATCACACGGGTGTGAACTCCGGGGCGGTGCATGTGTACAGCATCAGCACCGGCGATCTGGTCAGCACGCTCGACATCGGCGGGACCGTCAACCCAGGCGCGGGCGCCAACACACTCAAGATTCAGGTCGACATCAATAGCGATGGGTTAGTCCTGGTGAGTCAGTCTGGCGGGTCCATACAGAAGGCCGCTCTCTATGAGGCCTCCAGCGGCGTTGAAGTTGCGATCTTGGAGCCTTCGAGCGGCTCGATCCGTCTTCCATCTCAGACCAACGCAGTCGCGCTCTCAGATAACAGTGCATTTGTCGGCATTCCTCGATACAACACCAATCACCCCGGAGCCATCGATCAATCGGTTGTACTCGAGTACGAATCAAATGTAAGTATCGCCGTCCAACCCCAGAGTCTGGTGGTTGATGATAACAGTGTCGATTTCTTCATGCAGGTCGTCGCGACCGGAGCCGACTCGTACCAGTGGTATCTCGATGGAGAGCCGCTGAGCGATCTGGATGTCAACTACACCGGCGCTTACCAGAGCGTACTGCAGATCGACTCCGGTCCAGAAGTCGAAGGCGTCTACACGGTCGAAGTGTCCGACGGACCGTTTTCAATCATCAGTGAGCCCGCGTACTACATCTACAGAGGTCAGAGTGCCGATGCGTGCCCGCCGGATTTGAATGATGACGGCGTGCTGGACTTCTTCGATGTCTCCATGTTCATCCAGGCATATACCGCTGGTTGCCCTTAACAGCAGCTAACAAAATCAGACCGCAATCCATCTCCCTCAAACTGCATCGTAAGGAAACGAAATGACATCTTTTCAAACCATTCTCATTGCTCTGGCCACCAGTGCCGCTACAGCTGGACCTGTCATCATCAACGACTCGTCCCGCATCGCGCCCGCAGAGACTTTCGGCGATGACGGACGCGACTTCGGCGAAGTCTTTGATATCAGTAACGGCGTGATCGCAGCGGCACTCCCGCAGTCGTTCACCCCCCCGAACCCCCCAGACCACGCCGGCGAAGTCCTCCTCATCGACGCCGACAGCGGTCTGGCACTGCAACTCCTGATACCGCAACAGTCGGCTCGGTCGGTCAGTGTCCTTCATGTCGCGTTCGACGGGGACACGGTCGCGGTTATTAAAGGCAACGGAAGCGCAGAGACCAGGCGCCTCTTCGTGTTCGACGCGACAACCGGCGCCCAACGCTTCGAGATGCTTCCCGACGCGGAAGATCAGTTTCCCGGCCTCTACGGAAGGGCCGTCGCTGTCGGTGACGGCGTGGTCGCGGTCGGACATCCCCAGTACGACGTCGTCAGCGTCGATCCGCAGGAAGCTCTCGACAAGGTCGAACTGTACGACGCGGTGACCGGTGCCTCGCTCGGCGAGCTCGAATCGAACATCCCGAACATCGCCGAGTATTTCGGAAACGAGATCTGCATCCACAACGGGCGGATCGCGGTTTCGGCGTTCCAGGGGCCCTTCGGCGCAAACGGGAGTGCCGAGCGTGTCGTGGTCTTCGATCTGGCGACGCAGCAGGAGCTCTTCGCGATCAACCCGCCGCCCGGCGTGACCGACGATGCCAACTTCGGGGAGTCGGTCGCGATGAACGACGATTTCATCGTGGTGGCCGCGACACTCGATGACCCCAACGGGCCGAACTCGGGCTCGGTCTTTGTGTTTGACGCCGCCAACGGGGCCCACCTTCACACCCTCGACATCGGGGCCACCCCGAACCTGAACGTCCCGGAACGAGATCTTTCGATTCAGGTCGACATCAACGACACGGGAACCATCGTCGTCAGCATGATGGGCGGGACCACGCGGGGCGCTAGTGTCCACGATGCACTCACCGGCGTGCGGACCGCGACGCTTGTTCCGAACCCAGTCCCCGGCGGGAGCGATGTGAACCAACAGTTCGGGTTCAGCTCGGCGATCGACGGGGAGTCAATCTATGTCTCCGACCCCGGCTTGCTCATCAACACCGATCGAGTCGAATCGATCTTCCGTTTCGATCCGCCGATCCTGATCGCCCAGCAGCCGCAGGACCTGGTCGTCGATGTTCCGAACCAGGATTTCTTCATGCAGGTCGTCGCCAGCAATGCGGCCAGCTACCAATGGTACTTCGACGGCGAGCCAATCAGCGACGGCCCCATGTACATCGGCTCAGACACCAGCGTTCTTGTGATCATGTCCGGCCCGGAGGTTGAGGGGCAGTATAAGGTCGAGATCAACAGCGCCGGTTTTGGATCCGTAATCAGTGACCCGGCTTACTACGTCTACCGAGGTGAGTCCGGGTTTGAGTGCCGTGCCGATTTCAATGACGATGGACAGATCAACTTCTTCGATGTTCAGTTCTTCATCCAGGCATTCTCAGTCGGGTGTCCGTAACCAAACGGGAAGAGGGGCACCTTTCGCGCCGCAGCGTCGAGTATCCGTACCCGGCGTTGCGGTTTTTTCTGTTTTGATATAGGAGCTGCTGAGTCCGATTGCGCATGACCATTTGAGCCACCTCTTGATGTGGTAGGTGGAATCTTCAACTCAAGACGAAAGGCAGATCATGACAAGCAAAGCACACGCAATCAGCACCGGTCTAGTCCTCGCTTCATTGGCTGGAACAGCTCAAGCTCAAGCCATCGGCGAACCAATCGCACACTTACATAATCAGGAGCACACCCACTGGGGCTGCGGCACACCCGACAACACCAACCAGCGCGGCACATGGGTCGATAGTCTCTGGACCGACGGCATCGTGCCCTACGAGTTCGCCCCCGACATTAACCCCACCGAACGCGCCGGATTCCTCAACGGCATCGCCATGGTCGAGTCCGCGTGCGGCGTCCAGTTCGTCCCACGCAGCGGCGAAACCAGCTTTATCCATGTCGGGCGATCAGCAACCACGGGCGTGAGCTTCTCATCCGCCATCGGCCAGACCGGCGTTCAGCAGAACATCACCATCTGGGATTCCCACTGGGGCTGGACCGGGCTCATCGCCCACGAGCTCATGCACGCCCTTGGCCTCCACCACGAGCAGAAGCGGCCCGACCGCGACAGCTACATCGTGATCAATTACGGCAACATCGACCCGGTCTACCACTCCCAGTTCAATATCGCCGCCAACGCCATCGCGCACGGCCCCTACGACTTCGAGTCGATCATGCACTACGACGATTGCGCATTCAACACCTGCGCATCTGGGTGCTCGTTCCCCACATGTACATCCATCTGGGTCCCTCCACCCAACGACGGTTTCCAGAATGTCATCGGGCAGCTCAACGCGCTCAGCGAAGGCGATAAAGCGGTGTTAACCATGATGTACGGCCCGGCGCTTGCTCCGAATGCAGATAATCGGTCTGGTTCAGTCTCTGCCCGAGTAGGCAATCCAGATGCGGTCGAGGACTTCTACAACGTAGATCCTGCGGACGAGTACGCGACGATTGACCGTGATCTTGTTGTAAACGCCTCTGAAGGCCCAGATGAGTTTGCGACGGCGAAAGTTCTCACACGATCTGAGTACGTTGGGTACGAACCCGGCGATGCATTCCGATTCGATTCGATCGAGTTTGTCTCCGAGATCTCCGCACGAATGTTCGTTGGATTCGAGACTGGCAGCGTTAGCGCTCAAGAGAACATCTCGATGGGGTTCACCATCGATCATCTTGATCCGGGTGAGACTGTTGATGTGCTGCTTGCTGCGATGGTGAAGACGACAGGCAATGTCAACGACGCACGCATCCTCTTCTCCGGCCCGTTCGGGATGCTGACCATTGATTCCGAATACAACCACATCATGCCGCTGGGGAACGGTGAGTACACACTCCGCGGCATCGCCGATGTCGGCTTCAACGCCTCTGGCGACTTCCTCGGTGAGGGTTCGGTTGAACTCACCGCTTCACTGGGAAGCCCAATGAACATTGATCAACCTGCGGTGCTCGCAGGCCCGTTCATGAATGAAACCACAGGCAATGCGTATTACCTGCTCAATGATGCGACGTGGGAAGACGCCCAACGCACCGGTGTTTCAGCGTTGGGTGGCGATCTCGTCACGGTCAATGATGCCGACGAGAACAGCTTCGTGCGTTTCAATGTTGCTCAGTTCGACGACGCGATCCGTCATACTTGGCTCGGGCTGACGGACCGATTCGATGAGGGTATCTTCTCATGGGTAAGTGATGAGATGAACCCCTACACAGCGTTCCTCTCGGGAGAGCCCGACGGAAACACTGGAGAGAACCATGTTGCGATGTTCCGCGGAACCTCAGGCTGGTTCGATGCTCAGAACGACTGGAACGAGAGCTTCGCACCGGTCCACGGCGTCGTCGAAGTTGAGATCCCCGATATCCTTGCAGGTCCGTTCTACCACAACGGCCACACCTACTACCTGCTCGAAGATGCGAACTGGTATGAGGCGAACGCGGCGGCTAAGGCGATGAGCGGGGACCTTGTCACCATCAACGATGCTGCGGAGAACACCTTCGTTCGATTCGATGTCGCCCAGTTCGACGGCGAGATCCGCCACACCTGGCTCGGCTTGGCCGATCAGAGCAGTGAGGGCACGTTCAACTGGACCGACGGCGATCCCTCGGCCTACCGCGCTTGGATCTCCAACGAGCCCAACGGCGGTATCGGTGAGAACTTCGTCGCCATGTTCCGCGGCTCAAGCGGCTGGTTCGATGCCCAGCACGACTGGAATGAACGCTTTGCACCAGTCCACGGCGTAGTCGAACTCCCAGTCGGCGCACCATGCCCAGCTGACCTGACTGGCGATGGCCAACTTGACTTCTTCGATGTGAGTGCGTTCCTCAGCGCGTACACCGCCATGGATCCTGTTGCAGACTTCAGTGGGGACGGCATACTGAACTTCTTTGATGTCAGCGCGTTCCTCGGGCTCTACACAGGCGGATGTCCATAAACCCGACATACACAGGGGCACCGATCACGCCGCAGCGTCGAGTATCTGTACTCGGCGTTGCGGTTTTTTTGAAACTAACGGAGAGGGGGGGATTCTATCGGGGGTTGTAGCGACAGAGCCCAAATTTGGCGTTGCAGTCCGTAAACACTGATTTTAGAGGGAGAGATGGTAAGTGGTTCGATTCGATTCGTGTTGAAGAATGGCGGCTTGTGACGGGGAATCTAGGACAGAACTAGGGCAGTCAGCAAAGCAGTAGCAAGCACCAAGATTTGCCTCGATGTCGCTATCATGGTCTTGGATCACATCGGATCACAGAGGATATTATTCGTCATGGCGATGCGCAGTATGTCCACAGTTCCCTCTGATCGGCTTACCGCCAAATTGGCGCGAGGTTAGCGCGAAATGCTTGAGTCGCTTGCAAAAGGAAATAGAGTGCCGCTTCACTAGTCGTGCGGGCGGTCTTGGCACAGATCATTGAAGAGTAAAATACGGACCTGCTCCGTAAAAGCATTTGGGGCTCGCGAGAGGAGCAGTTATGACAGCAGCAACAACGAAATCTAAAAAATCCACCGCACAAGCATCTCCGCTTTACAAAACCAAGCGTGGACGCCTATATGTTGGCGCATGCGAAGATGTACTTACAAGCAGCGCAATGAAACGGCAGCGGGGAAAGGTCAACCTGCTCTTGACATCACCGCCTTTCGTTCTAAACCGGAAGAAAAAATATGGTAATCTTGAGGGCTCAGAGTATGTTGATTGGATCGGTTCACTTGGCCCCGTCTTCGCAGACATGCTTTGCGAGGATGGATCGATAGTCATCGAATTAGGCAACGCGTGGGAGCCTGGTCAACCCACAATGTCCACGCTTGCGATCAAAGCTCTTCTCGCATTCCAAGAGGCAGGCGAACTGCACCTGTGCCAAGAGTTCATCTGTTACAACCCTGCCCGACTTCCGACTCCAGCGCAATGGGTGAACGTAGAACGGAGCCGTGTCAAGGACGCATTCACAAGAGTCTGGTGGCTTTCCAGAAATCCAAAGCCTAAGGCCAATAACCGCAATGTGCTGACACCGTATAGCGACAGCATGAAGAAGCTCCTTGAGCGGGGCACCTACAACGCGGGTACGCGACCATCTGAGCATGCAATTGGCGAACGGTCGTTCCTAACAAATAATGGTGGCTCTATTCCGCCGAATGTGCTCTTCCCGAGTGCAGATGAACTTCTTGACGCATTCGCCGCGCAAATGTCGGAAGAAGTGCTCGCCATTCCGAACACCATGAATAGCGACCCGTACCAAAAGTACTGCCGAGACCACGGGATCACTGCCCACCCGGCTCGCATGCAGCACAAGCTTGTTCAGTTCTTTATTGACCTTCTTACAGAGAAGGGCGATTTGGTCGTCGATCCATTCGGAGGCAGCAATACAACTGGCTGGATTGCAGAAAATACCGGAAGACGATGGGTGGCGATCGAAAAAAATGTCGAGTACGCGGCGGCTTCACAGTACCGCTTTTCGTCTTCCCCTCAGGCTAAAGCGAAATGATGCTCGGTCTTACGCGAGACTACAGATCTTTAGTATTCTTGTAAATAGTGCATAGTCCAAGGATTCAATCAGTCCCGTGAACTCACCAAAATTGATGCTCGAAGAGAGTACTATTGTACATATCCAAAGCTCGTCACCAGCCGTGATCAATAAAGGCCAGCTGTGTCGAGAGTTCGCATGTTACGGGGAATCGAGTGGGACTTGCTGACCTCCATATCGAATCAGACTACACCACGGGCGAATCTGATCTAGCCGCCGACTTCTATAGTCCGTGCTTGAATGAGGCAACATACTACGATCGAGGAGTTGGATATTTCCGCTCCTCTGTGTTTCATCTCATTGGTACCGCTTTCGCCGAGTTCGCATCACGCGGAGGGACAGCTCGACTTGTTTGCTGTCCGAGACTCAGCCAAGAAGATGCGAATGCGATGGCTCAGGGATACAAAGATCGAGAAGCGATCATAGAAAGGTCGCTTGAAAGAGATTTGACGGACCTGTTGACAACAGCCAGATCCGCACGAGCAGTTGATCTTCTCGCCACGCTAGTCCGCATAAGAGCCCTTGAAGTCCGTATCGCAGTTCGCGATAGTGGTAGAGGGATATATCATGAAAAAGTAGGCATTTTCAGAGACAACGATGGAAGTGCAGTATCGTTCAAGGGGTCCTCGAATGAGAGCTTCTCTGCGTGGGATATTAACTCGAATCATGAGTCTTTTGAAGTGTTCCGGTCTTGGCGTGGTGTCAGTGAGCATGAAAGGTGCGAGAAGCATCTCGAAAAGTTCGAGCGTTTATGGCAGTCGAACAGTCCCGGGCTACAGATCTACAACCTTCCCGACGCCTTCCATCGGCGTTTACTAGACTTCTCGAATCATGACATAGCGGAGTTCATTGGTACCGGTCACGGCACTAATGCTAAACCCAGGAGATCACCGTTCCCACACCAGCGAGATGCACTCCAGTCATGGAAAGATGCTCGCAAGATAGGAATTCTCAAGCATGCCACTGGTAGCGGAAAGACTTACACAGCCCTTCTAGCGATCCGAGAGCACATAGAGAATGGGATGCCGGCCCTTGTTCTTGTTCCAAGCCTACTACTGCTCGAGCAGTGGCGCTTAGAAATTCAGGGTGAAATACCAGATGCCCACATCCTCCTCTGCGGTGGAGGACATACGGAGTGGGCGAATCGACGTACACTCCGGGCGTTTACATCAGAACACAGCAAGAACATGCGAGTAACAGTCGCAACAATGCAGACTGCTGCAACTCCTAGATTTCGCAGGCTACTGGCCGCAGGTCAACATTTATTTCTCGTAGCAGATGAGGTTCATCAACTTGGAAGCCCATTCTGTCAGAATGCCCTCCAGCTTGCCACTGGGCCGAGGCTTGGGCTAAGTGCTACACCTGAACGCTATGGTGATAAAGAAGGCACCGATGCGATACTCAAGTATTTTCACGGCATCATCAGCCCGGAGTTCACGCTTCGAGACGCGATTGCTGCCCAGAGGCTCGTGAAATACCGGTATCATCCGCAGCGCATTGACCTGACCGCAGAGGAAACTGAATCATGGGTAGAGTTTTCTGATCAGATAGCCAAGATATTTGCTAGTCGGCATTCCGCGAACCCATCTGGGGCACGCGATGACAAGCAGCTCAGCAGATTGCTGATACAACGTGCGCGTATCGCCAAGCATGCAGAAGCAAAAGTGCCTCTCGCCAAAGAGATTCTCCAGCGATCTGCCGCACCTGGCGAAAGATGGCTGGTGTATTGCGAGGACATGTCGCAGCTCGAAGAAGTAAAGCAGTCCCTTCGCGATGCCCAGATTTCAGTACTGGAGTATCACACATCGATGAGAGGAGATCCTCGGAACACATTGAGAGAGTTTCGATACTACGGTGGCGTCCTATTGTCGATTCGATGCCTTGACGAAGGTGTCGATATTCCCGAGATTACACACGCGCTGATTCTTGCGTCATCGCGAAATCCTCGCCAGTTTATCCAGAGGCGGGGTCGCGTCCTCCGGACAGCGCCTCATAAGACATCTGCCGAAATATATGACACTCTCGTTGTGCCCCCAAATCTTGAGGGTGCTCGCGGAGTAGCATCACTTGTCCAGGCTGAACTTGCTAGGGCGTTAGAGTTTGCGAATGACGCAATAAATAATGCAGCTTCAGCGTGGATCGAGCGAATGCTGATCGACGCAGGCTGGGACCCAGAGTCATTGCTGCTGGTGGGCGAGGAACAAAACGAAGCCGAAGGAGGCAAATCCGATGGACAAAGTATGGGAGATTCTTCACAGCGAGTGGGAAACTGATCCGGGACTAGTAAGCCGTGAGTTACTTGAGCGGGTCTACAAGATACAAAACAAGTACCAATTTGAGACTGAGCGACAGGTTCCGATTGCTCGAATGCGGGATGCTGTTAATGAAGAACTTGATAATAGTATCTCTGAATCAGATGGAGTAGGCGAATGATAATCTCATCTATTCATCTCAAGAATTTTATGCCATATTCCGGCGAGCATTCGCTCAACCTGAAGCCTTCGAACTCGTCGAACGTAGTCGTAGTTTTTGGTAACAATATGGGAGGAAAGACGAGCATTTTGAACGGAATTCGCTGGTGCCTCTACGGCAAGGCGTACTTGCGTGGTGGCGAGTCTAAGCCGCAGCCCCTAGTCAAGCTCCTGAATGCAGAAGCAATGCGTGCTGCGGATTATTCGATTGAAGCTCGTGTATTGTTTACGTGGGAGGGATCTGACTATGAGTTGCGTCGTTCTGCCACGGCTATCGACTCCAAGATAGCACCAAGAACAGACAGTGACTTTGAAGTGCGAGTTTCTCTACTCAAAAATTCAACGGTTCTGGGAGATGATGCGCGTATTCGTACATTGCACGAGTGTTTCCCCGAAGCTATTAGTCGGTTTATGTTATTTGACGGAGAGTTGTTGCAAGAGTACGAAGAACTGCTTGAGGAGGGAAGCCATCAGGGAAAGCGCATCGCTAGTGCGATTGAACAGGCACTTGGTATTCCGGCTCTTTCGCAAGGAAAGGAAGAGGCCGCTTTCCTCAAGAAGGAGTTCCAGAAGAAAGCCGCAAAAGATGCTGAGCACATCAAGGGCTTAGAGGCGTTTGCCAAAGAGGCACGACAGCTTGACAGTGAAATTGATATATTAGAAGAAGACATCGAAGAACTTCGTACACAGGAAGAGAGTGCAAAAGTTGAGCTTGAGGTAACGGACACGCTGATAGCTGAGGCTGAAAGAGAACGAGAGGGGTTCAATAAGATTCAAGCACTAAAGGCGACACAAAAGGCTTTAGTAGAACGTGAGAATGAGATCGTAGTTGAGCGGCAAGGTGTTCTTCGAGATGCATGGCGGGATCTGTTAATGCCACGCATCAATGTCGTGCAACAGCAGATCGAACAGAGACTTATGCAGCACAGAGACTGGAGAATTGCTGAAGCTGATCTGCAGCGACGCAGAGCAGATTTATCGAAGTCACTCAACAATGATGCCTGTGTGGCATGCGGCCAGTCGCTTGAAAAGGATTCCAAACATCAGATTACGAATGAGTTGGCACGCCTTGAGGATGAAGTTAGTCGACTGTCCCGCCCTGATGGTGATGAAGCGCAATTGTCTGCACAGGTTGGTCGATTGCGTCAGGTGCAGCACTCGGGTGCTTCGGTGAAACTTCGGAAGCTTGAAGCTGAACAAGACGATTCTAATCTGCGACTTCACAAGATAGAGACAGAGTTGGCCGATTTGAATGAAGCCATTCGCGACTTCGATTCTACTGCTGACGCACGGAACCGGGCGAAGCGCGATAGCCTGTTAAAGCACCTCGGAGGTTTGCGAACAAAGCTTGAAGATGCCGAAGAAAAGCGAGTGGACAAGCAGGAGCGCAGAGATCGGATTGGGCAGAAAAATAGCAGCGGTATACCTGGGCGATACCAACGGATGCAGTTGGCAGCTGACACATGCGAGCATCTTGAAGCGTTGTTCAAGAGAAGCTTGCATAGCTTGCGGGATGCCTTGAAAGAAGACGTTGAAAAGATTGCAAGTGAAGCATTTCTCGCAATGACCAGCGACAAAAACTATACAGGACTCCGTATCAATAAGCAGTACGGCCTTGCGATTCTTGATGACCGTGGTGACAAAGTGCCGCTCAGGAGCGCGGGGGCTGAGCAGGTAGTTGCTCTATCGCTCATCATGGCACTAAATAAATCGAGGAGAGCTGGAGTGGTAGTTATGGACACTCCTTTTGGACGTCTTGATACAGTGCATCGCCAGAACATCCTGGAGACACTTCCGAAGCTCGCATCACAAGTTGTTCTGCTTGTCCATGAAGGGGAGCTGACAAGAGAAGATGCTCCGAAGTACTTGGGTAACGCCCTTGCTCGTAGTTACTCGATCCATCATCCCAACCCACTTCGATCTGAAATCAGGCCAGAAACCATTGGAGTCGATTAATGGACGATAACAGTAGTGTAGATAGAGGCACAGTTGGCCTGAGTGAGAACTCGCATGCGATGCTAAAGACACTGGCTGATGAGCATTTCTCCGAAATGACTCACGGATATCGATTTGCGATCGCCTTGGCTTTGGCAATGGGTTCTTCGGGTCATGACTTTGACGGTGAGAAGCGAAGAACGTTCATCAATGTTGGAACTCTTGATCGCGACCATGCACTGAAGCAGCTCATATTGCTTCTCTACGATTGTGAGGAATCAGAGGCGTATGGGGTTGCAGAGCGCTTAGCAGAGTGGGGCGTGCGAGAAATGGCGAGGCGTGACGAAGCAGGTGAGCTGGATTTCGCATCGCTGATAGAGGAGGCGGGCACTGCAGGTGCCAGTTCGGCAGAGGTCGATGCGAATGCGGCTGATTAGGGCACATGTGTTTCACTATGTTGATGGCGCAAGGATCGACACAGATGTTTTTCGTGATGTCGATCAGGCGATCGAAGCTGGCCTGGCATACATGTCGGAAGGGAATTCTATTTGCTTACACATCGGCATTGGTCGCCCCACGAGCGATGCTGTTGGTCAGGCGATAAGTCCAACACCGCCTCGTGTGTACCTAACAGAGGCTGCGCGATGGGTGTTGCCAGAGTTGTATGTACGAAACTGCCAATGGGTTGCTGAGGTGCCATCGACTGTGTTGGGAAAGGAGTTGCCGCTATACAAAGCCTTGAGTGGCTGGGGTTATGAGGAGGAGACATCATCTGAAGTCTTCAGTTCCTCTAGTGCCCCTGTTTCCATCTCTGTACCCCCTGGTTGGGTGAGGGACAATCTTTCAGCAATTCCGGCGTTGTCTGAAGCCGGTGTCATTGATGACGACACTTATTGGGGTGCCTATAGACAACTCGAGACTTCTGTGCGATCTGAAGCTGATGCAGCACGCCGAACCTGGCTGCTTGAACAGTTTACGCATGCCTCCTGCAATGACATGGTAAAGCGTGGGCCAAGCTGGTTCCGCACCCTACCGTTGGGATGTCTTCCCCTAAAAGTGCGTACATCAAATGTACTTGACCAGCAGCATTTTGAATCTGTGGTACATCTCGAACCATGGACGGACGCCAGATTATTGAAGCTGAGGAGTTTCGGTAGGCTGTCGCTTGAGGACTTGCGAAGTCAGTTACTAAATGCTCTCTTGGCGGGTCCGCCAGAAGTTCAAGAAAGCGTTTCTCATGGACGCAATCTCAGCAAGGCGAGCGAGGCAGTACTCAGCAGCGTATGGAGTCAATTGAGGCGAGCGTGTACCAATGAAGAGCGACGAGAGCCAATCGAAAGATTAAATCTTGGCACGCGATCCTCGAATGTGTTGCACCAGGCACAGATCCGCACCGTTGGAGAGTTGCTTGACTACGGCACAGAGGGCCTCTTGGATATGGCAAACCTTGGAATCACATCATTGCGCGAAATTGCTGGAAGTCTGACTTATGTAATTAAAGTGGATGATCTGCCAAGTGATGATACTGCTGCGACAACTGACAGCGGAGAGCAGTCAGCGGAAAGCCTTGAGCTAGCTCATGAAATTCCGCTAGCTACTGCAGTCTCGAGAACTCTCGCAATCTTAGAGCCTGATCATGCGAGAATTGTCAGAGGGCGACTCGGTGCCGGGGGTGAACTCCTGACTCTCAATGAGCTTGGCTCTGAAGTCGGTTTGAGTAGAGAACGAGTCAGACAAATCGCGAGGAAGAGCATTGGGCATATTGTTGATGCAGAACTCTGGGATGACGTCTTGCGTGATAAGATCGCTGAACTCTTGGTGGATCGGCATCGTCCGTTGACGCCTGATTTGATCATGGCGCTCGACCCGTGGTTTGCAGGTTTTGAGGATGACACACGTTTCCTATGCGGAATCATTCAAGCTTTTGGGGAGGGGCAGTTCCACTGTTGGGATCTCGAAGGCATTGGACAAATTGTTACTACAGTCACTGAGAGCAACTTCAGAGTAATGCAGGAGCACCTCCGTGCAGTTGTGATTGAACACCTTGGAGCTCAGCCGACAGTTGCCGAGGTTAAGGACGCAGCAAAAAGTGTCGCTATTGGAGAGGGAGCAGTGGATCTTTTTGAGCCGCTTGTTGATCTGTTGCTTGAGGTAGCAATCCTCGCAGACGCGCCATTAGATGATGAGCGAAGATTACTTAGCTTGTCTGGGACAGTGAGAGGGCTTTGTATGCATGTTCTTGAGCAATCACCGACTCCAATCCACTTTTCTGAGGTGACTGATCGTGTTTCCGTACTTGCTGGGCGTTCAGTGAGTGAAAGTGTCGTTCAGGGTGTACTCGGACGAGATGCTTTTCTGTTCGGACGCGGGCTCTATGGACTAAGTGTGCATCTTGGAATCGATGGGGAATCTATACGTGAAGTGCAGGAGATTGCAAGAGAGGCAATCGTCTCTGGCCCAACCGGAAGACAGTGGCACTGCGAAGAGATCTGCGACATCATCATGGAGGCAGATGTGTTGCCAAGATCCGTAACCCCATACGAGGTATCAATCATGCTAGAAAAAACTGAAGGGATTGAGTACCTGGGGAGGCTAGTCTGGATGGCGTGCAATCACTCTGCCACCGAAGAGGCCACACGCGCGGGTATCGCCGAGATTGTTGAATCTGCAATTGAAGCCGCTGGCCGCCCACTCTCAAGCGAAGAGATCTGGGCCGCGGTCACGCGCGTTCGCGGAATAAGTACCTACCGACTAGTCCCTGAGACCGATCGGGTTGTTCGAATACGGCCCGGAATGTTCGGTTTGATTGATCGCGATACTGGGGTTGATGAGAAGTCAATGAATGAGTGGCTCAAGGTTATTGCAAGGGAACTTGACCAAGAGGGAGAGCTTGCGCTAGAAGACGTCGAGGCCTTAGCCGTCAGTGAGGATAGCAACTGCATATCACAGTGTGACCCGGCGGTCTTATGTCGTTTAGCAGCGAAGGCAGGTGTAGGGCGAGTAGTCCGCGGGAATCGTCTCGTTGGTAGTGAGCGCTGATGTATATGACAAGGCTTGCGCCAAATCGGTCTGTGTCTAGAGTCAACTAAGTTGATGCAAGGAAAAAACCAATCGCAACATTGCCAATGTGTCCAGTTTGCAGTAGTCCAACAGAGCACGCCTGACAGTCCGGGTCTCCTCTTCAGTCAACTTAACCGAAGCGAGCTTGGCGAAAGCTGCCACGGCTGACTCGCCGTCACCTACATCAAGATTGGCGTAGCTTAGGTCTGGAGCGAGTACAGGGAGCACGACCTTGATACTTGATCGGCCACCGAAATCCGGATGGATCAGCCCCTTCCGCACGACAGGTTCGAGGTCGAACAACTTTGCTTCCAGCATGGCAAGATCCGATGCGAAGGCGGGCAGGAGTTTGGCTAGCCCTCGGATCGTGGTCTTCTCGAAAGAGCTGTAGACCACGATGGTCCGGCACCCCTCAGTGTCGTGGATCAACCGAGACGCGAGTTCCTCGCGGCAATCCGTGGAGTGATCAGCTAAATACTCCTGATGCATCAGTTCGCCGCCGGGCGAATCTTCAAAATGCAGCGAATACTGGGTCACAACCTGTTCGTGTGGCGCAACACCCGGGAACAATGGAATCGCCGTTTTTACTGTCTCAAAGTCGAGATAGCCCACTGGCCATTCAATCTCATCCAAGCTGGATCGGATCAACTCCTGGTCGATCAGTGGCTCCCGTGTACGGATGGCTTGTGCAACCGCGGCTTGATTTTCACTGAGCTTGAAATCAGTTGGGATGCCTTGGATGGTGAACACGCCTCTAGATGTCAGCTCATCAAACTTGTTCTCCCGAAGCCGTGGTAGCACGAAAATCGGATCTCGCACGCCGACACCAACGCATTGATCTTCAAAGTAGTCACAGTCACGGCACGCGAAACACCAGTGTGGACTCGGTCGAGCGTTTCTCAGCAGCAATGGTCCAGTTCGTTCCCAGGTCTGATTGAACTCATCGGCCCGTTCAACGACCATCTCGGTGATGTCCGTAACGATGAATAGTGACGGATCATCCATGCCCAGTCGCCAATCGCGGTTCATCAGCACAAGCTCGCACGACTTGACCGGGAGACCCGACCTGTGGAGGACCATGCAGGTGTAGGCGAGGTCATCAACATGTTTGTCTTTGGGACCATCGTCGTCGTGTAGACTCGATTTGATCTCGCCGATGATCCAGCCGCCCTCAAATCGACGGATCCAGTCGGCGCGGGCCGCGTACCCATCCACCTCGAACGCTGCTTCGAAGATGACTTCGATGGCCGAATCGAGAATCAACTGTTTCGTTCTTGCGGGATTGCCGGCATATACACCGTTGGGGTGAAGACTCTGAGCTCGGCGATGAACTTCCTTCCCCTCCTCCATGCGAAGTTGCTCGCCCGGCGTGGGTGTTTCACCTTTATCGCGCATCAGGTACCAGCCCTGAGTCGTGCATTCCATCGCGGTGAGGAATGCTTCCTTGGTGATCTTTCGTTTCGCCATTGCGAGGCTCCGTCGCCTTCATCGTATCAGGAAAGAGGCTTGCCTAGTGCAGACCACGCAGGGGCAAGCTGTGTGGATGCGACTTCTTGGCCTTTCTCAGTCAGGAGCCAGGTCCGTGCAGCGGGGCGTTCAATGAGTTCACGGAGTTCCAGGAGCTTTGTGGTTCGGTTCCAGCCTGGTCGGTTACCGTTCTTAGGGAAGTACTGATGCGTCTCTGGAAGTTTGGAGAATGCGTCATCCCACACTCGATAGGTCCATCGCTTAGCCACCATCGCTGAGAGGAGGCTCAGGTCGAACGCCATCGCGATGAATGGCTTCCGCTTGCTAGGGTCCCAAGGCCGCTCGATGCCATTTTCCGCATACATCGCCGCGATGGGACCGTATTCAACCACACGCTCCCCCAGCTTGATGAGTGGATACATCACCAGCTTGCCGTTGACGATGTCCGCGCCGTTCGCGAAAATTTTTTCGAGCCCCTGAGAATCAACCAGTTCGAGAAACTCACTGATTTCTTCATCACTGATATCGT
>Ga0189276_10203_pt1 | contig 57332 bp, 56 predicted proteins | sample N26A31minimetaG_FD_130321 | JGI IMG/M metagenome (GOLD analysis project Ga0189276, IMG submission 130321) | Marine microbial communities from the Costa Rica Dome - N26 A3-1 mini metaG | ecosystem: Environmental > Aquatic > Marine > Oceanic > Photic zone | place: Costa Rica: the Eastern Pacific... | reverse complement strand
CCTAAAAAACAACTCATGTGAACCCCGGTCAAAAAAATAGAGGCCGAAAATCAAAAATCGGCCTCTATTGCGCAAAATCGAATATCTCTAAATGTGAAAACTATTTATGAGACAGCCTCTTTTCGCCAAACTATTACGCATTATCATTTACTTTCTGCTCTTGGGCAGGTGTTGATTCCCACCAATGTATATAGTGGGCAAAAACCAACTAGGGTTGTTAAAGTGAAAATAGCAGCAATCACAATTGCCACAATTCCAATGATTCCGGATATAAAATTTGAGAAGTAGAGAGCGACAAGAATGGCGGCGATCGTCAATCGAATTGCTCTATCTGTGGTACCCATGTTCTTTTTCATGACTCTTGAAGTTTGGTTAGAAATGGACTGCTTATTAAGCTTATTAAAGCTAGCTTATCCATTACATGAAAAAAATGACAAAAGTCACAGTAGGAAATGAATTCAGTCAACAAGAAAATATTGTTGCATCACCTTCTCGGCTTTAAGTCCTTGAGGAGTAAAGTCAGGATCCCGCCTTTTTCCTTCAGGATACCATTTCCAAAAATATACTCCTGCTAACCAGTCTTTTTGATAGGCCGTTTCAAAAAACGACTGATAGCAAATAGCCTGAATTTTTTCTGACAAGGCTATCTCTTTTCGTTCATTCGGCCAAACCCAAGGCTCTTTTGCCGCATCTACTGTATTACAATATCCTATCTCCGTGAATAAAACAGGTTTTCCAGTTTTTCTAACCAGCTTTTCAATTTCTTGAATGTGATTTTCCCAAGATCTTTTCAAATCTTTAAGATTGGGAGTCTTTTTATCAGATAAAGGAAAGTAGGCTTGGATTCCAATAAAATCCAATTCATCCCAAAAATTCACTTTCTGATATTCAGTGAAATTGGCAGCATAAGTCAATTGACCGGAATAGACTTTTTTTACTGCTTGAATAATTTTCCTCCATTCTGCTTCCCTTTGGGAGGTTTTTTCCAATTCAGTTCCTATACAAAGCATTGGAATCCCCTCTTTTTCAGCAAGGCGGGCATAGTCGACTATGAAGTTTTCATAATTTTCAAACCAAATTTTCCAATCAGCTTCATTAGTCATTTCGATCTCACCCGGCCAACTTCCACGAGCCCAAAGATGCGGCTTGAGCATATTGTGGATATTGAACTTCTGCGAAGAGTCCAGAGTAGCTGAGATTCCTCTACCAGATTCTCCCCACCATTGCCTATCATTTTCAACCTGCCACCTGATTTCGGGATTATTGATTTCCGACTGCCAACCAAATGGAGTTTGGGAAATTGCATTGATACCATTGGCGGCTAATTCCTGAAATTCTCCCCCTTGTAGTGGATTTCTACTACCTACCCAACAGACGCCATTGTACTTTTCTTTCCATACAGGAAGGTTAGAATCGAAGGAAAAAAACCAGAAAAAGGAAGATATGAAGACTAAAGCAACCGAACTTAAGAGGTATTTCATGGGGAGATTTTTCACTTGCTGAGTACGGTATGGATGACGATATCTTCTTCTAAAGTTCTGTGGACTGGGCATCGATTCGCTATTTCGAGCAATCTTTGCCGTTCCTCCTGATTCAAATCTCCTTCTAATTCTATCACCCGGGTAAATTGAGATACCTTGGCTGATGGTTCATCAGGATTTTCACTATCCTCTTTGTGGACTTTTTGATGATCTAAGTAAACTCTCACCTCATCCAGGTTCCACTTTTTTCGCTCTGCATACATTTTCAAGGTCATTGCAGTACATGTCCCTAATGACGCCATCAATAAATCATAGGGGGTAGGTCCTAGATTATTGCCACCCACATCTTTTGGCTCATCTGCGATCAAATGATGAAAAGGTGTTTTAACATCCGTAGTATAGCCTTGATTTTTACTTAGGCGAACCATCACAGGATTACCTTTGGTGTCATTCTCTACTGCTTGCTTGGATTCAATATAACGATTACTCCAGGAAGCAATCACCTGACCGATGTAAGCAGCATCTTCAGTTTTGGACACCAAATGGTCTGCCCCGTCCAAAGAGACAAATGATTTAGGATGAAAAGCAGCTTCATAAATCATCTGAGCATTTTTGATCTCAACAATCTCATCTTGCGGTGAGTGAAGGATCAATAATGACTTCTTTAATTTTTTTAGAAAGCTGTCTATAGGTTTCTTCTCAAGGTCTTTGACAAACTCACTGCTAATTTGAAAAGGACGACCTCCTATGAAAACTTTGGCTTTTCCTGACTCTTCTATTTCCTCAATACTATTTTGAAAAAGATGCTTTACGTGTAATGGATCAGCTGGTGCTCCCAAGGTCACAACAGCACTTACCTCTTCCAAATGAGGAGAGGCATATAATACTGCTGCACCCCCTAAGGAATGACCAATTAGCATTTTTGGAGCCTCGTAATTCTCCTTTAAAAAAGCAGCTGCATCCAGTAAATCTGAGATATTAGAACTGAATGTACTATCTTCAAAATCTCCCTCACTCCTTCCTAATCCGGTAAAATCAAAGCTAAAAACCGCTACTCCTTCTTGAGAAAGTGATTTGGATATTCTACTGACGGCAGAGAAGTTTTTGGAACAGGTAAAACAGTGGGCAAAAATTGCATAAAATTTAGGCTCTCTATCTAAAGGCATATATAAATGAGCCGAAAGATTGATGCCGTCGCTATTTGAAAAAGTAAGGGATTTAGGATTCATAAAATTTATTTTTTTAACTCCCGAACCTGAATGTTTTCCAGATTGATTTCAGAAAGTAATTCTAATTTACCTTTTTCATAAAGGACTTGCATGCTGTCAACAGGAGTATTTTTATCCTCTGGTTTAAGATTTAAATAATTCTGAAACCTTATTCCACCTTTCTCAACAGCATTGCTCACTTCTCTCATACGCACTCCACCTCCATCAGTATGATAGCTGTATGCTAAATAATCCATCAAGTAGTCCTCTTCCCCTATCCAATATAAAAACTGATCATCGAAGTCTTCTCCTCCTCCTTCTTTTTGAAAAGTGACTTTGATTAAATGATAAGACTCTCCGTTCAACTCTATTTTTCCAACATATTTCTTGATTACTGCAGGATCATTTAAGCCATAAGGTAAAAAAGCAAAATATGCAACAGAATTTACAGATCTTGAAAATGCTCCTATTCTTTCTTCTGTTAAAGTATCGATCTTTACAGAATTGACGGTTCGTGTAAAACCCTCATTATTGAGTACATCTTTCACCATTCCAGTGGAATCCTCAAACTCCCTGATATACTCAAATGAGTTCTCTGATTTATAGATCGTATAATGAATATTTCTAAAGTCAAACTCAATCAAAGAATTGGGATAGTTATTTCCTCCATGTGCCTCAATTGCCAAATCCACAATTTTTTCAGCTTCCGTTTTTGAGTTACATGATATTAATGTAATACTTAAAACAAATATTATTAAATATTTCATTTTCTGTTATTTAACATTTTCAATTTCAAAATCACTATAGCTATACTCGGCCCTCAAAAAGGTGTTATCGCCTGCTTCGTTTACTCTAAAGCTTTTTCTTTCTCCGTAGAATATAAACGGATCAGCATAAGAATAATTCAAGTTTTCGATCCGGCTTCTGTGATCGGAAAGCTGAACTTCATTTCCTACCATCATATAGCTATCAGCATCAAAAAAATACCACCAAATATCTTTCCCGGGACCATAATCAACTTTAACTACTTCTACTGATTTTGAAAAAATTTCTCTTTTACCAATATAGGTAAGTTTAGCCCCTTCATCCTCCAATAATTTCCACGGCTGGGCTATGACATAAAAAGCAGCATCAAAATCCTTCTTCTTAGAAGCTAAAAAATCCGGGTTTAGTACAGGGTTTCCGGCAATAGAATAATGCATGGACTCTCCGTCAAAATGAGCTAAATGCTCCACAGAATCTTTCTCCCAGCGGATAGTTCCTTCAAAAGAAGGTTGTAGCCTAAAGCTTAAAAACTGATCGGTTTCACTCTCAACTGTTCCATCTTCGAGTAATAATCTAGTCCACTTTCTGAATCGGATAGTTTCTACTTTATCCCAAGCATTCCATCCCCCATGTGCTTCAATCGACTTTTCAAGAATATCTTTTGCCTGCTTTTCCTCCGAGGGAGTACAAGAAACTAATGCGGCCGATACAATTAAAAAGAGGACATATCTTTTATTAAGATTCATTTTTTGAAAGTTTATTGAGAGTAGAGAAGAATTGAGGGCGATAATCCCAAACCAAAGCTATCAGCAATAAAGCATATTCTAGCACCAAGTAAAAGCTGCTTTCTTCAAAATTAGGGTTTCCATATGCCTGATAGGAAAAAATCACTGCAAAGCTCCATACCAAAAAGGACTTTTTCCCAGTCATCAAACTCAATCCTAATCCTGGAATTAAGTACCAAGGATGTATAACTGGTTGAAGCAATAAGTAACTCAGATAGATCAATACCCATAAATCTGCCAGCTTAAAAAGTGACTTGGGCGCTTTTTTCCAAGAAATAAACCAGACCCAAATCACAAAGGTCAAGCTTAGAACTTTACCTAAAGTCTCGATTGTATTATAGCCTTTGATCCAAAAGCCCACCTCTCGGAGCAGGTAATAAATTGAAGCATTGAATTCAAACTTTCCCTGATATAATCTGATACTTTGTAAAAAATTAATCCAGGCATCATCCCAAACTAACCCAATAAATGAAATGCAAACAGCTAATAGAGTTCCAATCCAAAAAAACGGACTGAATTTAATTTTTCTAAAAAACAACCAAGAAGGTAGGAAGACAAAAGGCAGAAGCTTTACTCCTATGGCTAAGCCCCAAGAAGTGCCAGCTAGAAATTTCTTGTTTTTTGAATATGCGATCAATGAACCTAAGAGGAACATCAGAACTATGCCTTCAAAATGAAGGTTGCCTATGACTTCTAATATCACCAAAGGATTGAGCCAATATAAAACCAAGTTTCTCAATGGCACATCAAACCTTCGGAACAGCTTGAGTAAGCCGAAAAAGACCAAAAGCTCACCAAGCAATAAGAAAGATCTGAGTGAAATTATTCCGAAAAGCGTGTTTTCCCCACTGGCTTCCGCAGCCAATCCAAACAACAATTGATTGGACGGCGGATAAACTGAATAATAATTCGGAGAATTCAAATAAGGATAAAGGCGCTCAAAAAACTCCAGCTCGTTGGCTGAATCTTCTACCAATTTCTGAGGAGTTTTGTCATAGGGATTCCCCTCTAATCTGACTATTTCACCATCCCAAAGAAATCTAGCATAATCATCTGATAATAAAGGTATTGAGTGAGATAATATAAACCTTAGCAAAAATCCAAAAAGAAATATACCCAACCATATTTCCTGATATTTCTGAAGCTTATATATTCCATACATCCCCAAAAAAGAAAGGGAAAATGCTGCAAAGAGATATGGGAAATTCTCTCTGGAAATAGAGTATCCTAAGGAATAAACACCAATGACTAGAAAAGCGCCAAAAATTAATAATAACGCCTTATGCTTATTACTTTTCAATTCCTAAATCGTTTCTCAGAGGCTCAAATAATTTTTCATTTTTATTCCAATAATCCAGCATATTGAGACTTCTTCGAGTAGCTTTAGTCACTTCCTGATCACCATTGCTTTTGGTTTGGATTTCCTCCCAGGCTAAGATTTCGTATGGAAAAAATTTCTTGTATTGTATTTTCAGGGTTCTTCTGAGTTGCGGATAATCCACGATCAACTCAGAGCTGTTTTCACCTAGGTCATTTTTGCTTATATCAGCGCGGTAGTCTTTTAGTTCTACATGAGAAAACCTTTGAAAAGTCAATCCCGGAATTAATCTGGCATCTCCTTCAACAATCAAATCAGGATTCAAGCGAATCAAATTAAATAACTCATCCTCCGCCTTGGCATCGATTTTCAGCTCCTGATCTCCTTCCGATTCAAAATATGAAAACAACTGCACTTTATAGGCACTGTTTTTCCAATTCATCTGAGTAAATGCCTGACCACACCATTCTGTGACCGAGGAGACTATTTTATAGGAATTGAGCTCCTCATAGATGGGTGTAAAAACTGACAGCATAGTATTATAAGGGTAAACTCCTGTGACAAACTCTCTCGTCATGTTGAGCTTCATAACCTTTTTGGCATCCCTTCCTGCTCCGGAGGGATCATCTAGCTTCACCTGTTTCCTTTTGGAAAAATCCTCCGTCACAAAAATTAATACGGCAGTACCATTTCTGGATTCTCCGTACCTAACCTGCTCCAAATCAAAAACATTGATTTCGGCTTGACCCTGATACCAATAGCCTGCAAACTGTTCTTCTTCTACTCCATCCCTACCTTTGGGGCCGCAGGCGTAAATAGAAAATGCCAGCAAAAATATCAGTAATATGTTTCGGGAATTTCTCATAAGTATGAAGATTTAAAAACTTCTCTAAGATTGCCAAAATTACCAATACTTAAAAATCGTATAGATAATCTTATAGCCAGCACCAAAAACTCCTTTAACAGTACCGCTGACTTTGGACACTCCTATTCTTTTTCTATACCTTACCGGAACTTCAGTATACCTCAGACCTGCTTTATGGGCTTTGATCTGCATCTCTATAGTCCAACCATAATCTTGGTCCACCATATTGATGTCCATGAGCTTTTGCCATACAATAGCTCTAAAAGGGCCTAAATCAGAAAATTTAGCTCCTTGAATGTATTTCATCATGGTTGTGGCAAGCCAATTACCAAAGACCTGAGGAAAAGTCATGGACCCGGATTCCCGCTCCCCTTGAGCTCTCGAGCCAATCACCATATCTGCTTGTTGATTGATAATTGGCTGGATTAAACCTGTCATTTCTTCCGGATAATCTGAATAGTCTCCGTCCAAAAAAACCACAATATCAGGCTGAATTTCCTGAGATCGAATCCAATCCATGGCTGTTAAACAAGCTTTCCCGTAGCCCTTTTGTCCTTCAAAGACGACTACTGCTCCCGCCTGCTCTGCTACATACCCAGTCTGATCTGTTGAATTATTATTGGCAACGACAATATTTCTAACCCAGCTGGGAATATCTTGTATAACCTTGGCAATAGATTTTTCCTCATTAAATGCAGGAATGATGACGTCAATTAGGTGATTTGGAAACATGAATTATCGCCCTAGGGCATAAGATTTAAAGGAACTGATGAAAACTAGGGAATAACCCACCGCTAGCATCAGATGGAAAGGTAGGAAGAGATAGTTTTGTTGAAATACTCCAAGTACAACCATTCCAATGAAAACAAGAGCCAAGGCACCTTCCAACCAAGTCGTTATTGGCATTCTTAAATTGATGTATTGATTGGTGCGAAGACTGAATTTTCCTCCTTCCAAATTGAATTTTGGTGTCCGGATAAAGGGTGATTTCTTTCCAGTTAAGCCTTCCATAACCGCTTGGGTATTATGTAATGCCATTCCCATGGAAACAGACAGGAATAAGGGTAATAGAAAAATAGCCTCGAATAAGCTTTTGAAAAAATGTTGCTTTCTATAGAAATAGGAAACCAAATAGATCAAGGATATAATGGCAAAGCCCACCAAAGAAAAGCTTGCTAATTGAATCCAACCTGGACCTAAAATTTGCTGATCTACTAACCACCAAACCCCAATACTGCTCAGACTGACAATCAGTATAGCCAAAAATATGGTACTGTTAAATAAATGAGCCATTGCATGAATTTTCACATGTGCTGGCAAATTTGTCTTTAGAACTGCAGCCCCGTGTTTAGCCGCACATTCTGCCCCACCTTTGGTCCATCGGAACTGCTGGGATTTAATAGCTGACATGATGGGAGGAAGTTCTGCAGGTGATTCCACTTCAGGCCTGTAGATAAATTTCCAACCTTTTCTTTGAGCTCTATAACTCAGGTCCAGGTCCTCAGTAAGGGTATCGTCATGCCAATTCCCCGCATCAAGTATAGTTTCCTTTCTCCAAATACCTCCCGTACCATTAAAATTAATAAATGCACCTTGACGGTTTCTTCCCATTTGCTCGATTAAAAAATGAGCATCCAGTGCAAAAGCCTGTAGTCGGGTTAACAATGAATAATGCTGGTTTAAATGAGTCCAACGACTCTGAACCATTCCTACTTTTGAATCTGAAAACCAAGGAATGGTTTGTAGCAGGAAATTAGGATCAGGAATGAAATCCGAATCAAAAATGGCAATAAATTCACCTTTAGCTACTTCCAGCCCCTCTTTTAAAGCTCCAGCTTTAAAACCTTTTCTATCAGTTCGGTGAATGTATTGAAAGTTAATTGTGGGATACTCCTTTAATTTCTCCTGAATCAATTCTTTGGTTTGGTCAGTACTGTCATCCAAGATCTGAATTTCTAATTTCTCAGATGGATAATTCAGTTTTGAAACAGCATCTATCAACCTTTCAGCCACGTACATTTCATTGAAAAGAGGAAGCTGAACGGTGATTTGTGGCAACTCGGAAGGATTGGAGGGTGTGGGCTGAGGATTTCTTTTCTCCTTAAAGAAAAAAAGCAATAGATGCCCTTGGGCCAAACTATAAATAAATATGAGTACCATTCCCAAGAGATATATCCCCAGAAGAATGAATGCTAAGATCTCAGGCATTGACTTTAATGGAATCGTTACCGATCAAAATCGGATTTTCGTTAATTCGTCCCTCTTCAGGACCATTTTCTAGTTTTAATACTCCTCTTGGACAAACCGCAGAACAAACCCCACAACCTACACAAGAAGAGCGCACAATATTCTGTCCTCTTTGAGCATACCATCTGACGTCAATTCCCATTTCGCAATAGGTTGAACAGTTGCCACATGATATACACTGACCACCATTGGTCGTAATTCTAAATCTAGACTTGAACCTTTGAACCATACCTAAATAGGCGGCCAAAGGGCATCCAAACCTGCACCAGACTCTATTTCCCATAAATGGATAGAAGCCTGTTCCAACCACTCCCGCAAACGCGGAACCAATTGCAAATCCATAAAACGAATGTAGCTGGTTGGTGACATTTCCCAAAAAGCTAAATGATGAAAAATAGTTTGCAATAGTAATCAAGGTCATCACCACCGCCAAAACCAAAACCCCATGGATCAGGTATCTTTCAATATTCCAAGCTTTTAAGCTTTTGTCAGAAAGCTGTCTATAAGGGTCTCCAACAGTTTCGGCTAGTCCACCGCATCCACAAACCCAAGAGCAATACCACCTTTTACCATAGAAATAGGTGAAAAGAGGTACAGCAATGATTATTAATAGAATGCCCCATATCAACATGAACATACCTACACCTCCACTGGAAAGAAATGTGCTTATCTGATAATCATAGAAAAAATCATAATCTAATGGCCAAATATTCTTGAAATCATAATAGGGCTGGTTGAGCAATACTAAAATTTCTGGTATCAGGAAAGCAAATGCAGTCTGAAAAAACATGACTGACGCTGTTCTAAGCTGTTGGTATTTATTTCCTCTGTATTTTCTAAACATTCGGATACCCATCACCAAAATGGCAAGTGTGTAAATAAATCCATACAAAAACCATTGGCTAGCAGGATTTCCGGATAGTAAAAGGCTTAGGGGATTGACCATCCAGACAGCATTTACCATGTAGGCAGGAAACCAGTATAGAATGATATAGAATAAGATTAGATAGGTTCCGGTAATCATACCCAACCAACCTCTATTTTTCATTTTAGAGTGAAAAATTCCATTGTTCTTTATTCCTTCAGGCTCTCCTTGATGTTTGGGAATATTATATAATAATCCTCCCAAAACCACCAAGCCAATAGACAGAAACAAAAAAAGTAAGGGTTGGGACTTGACTGGACTTTGCACAGATGCTTTTGTCAAAGGAAACGTGTAATCATCCCATATTACCTGATCCCATTGCTGATTATCCTTGCGTTCTTGATTGTAGTCATCAATTTTACCATTAACCTCAGAAATAAATGTGAAATTCGTCTGATAGGTTTTTCCATAGAGGGGACTCAATATTTCATTCATTGACTCCTGATGGATTTCTTTGGATTGAGATAAAACTATCTCCTCAGAAAGTTGATAATTGCCCAAAAAGGGAATGATAGTAAAAGCTAACAATCCTCCTAGAAACAAAACCAAGCCTAATTTTTGAATTAATTTCATAATCTTGCTCCTAGTAGTTTTTGAATAAATGATTTTTTGGAAGGAGTAAATTCTCCACCAAATTGGTCTTTGTAGACCTTTTGGATTTCGCTGATATAAGGAGCATAAAATTCCGGGTCAAAATTAGCTTTTGATAAATGAGCAATCACTTTTTCTCCAGTCCAACCTTGGCTAATTGCTTTATCAAAAAACTCATGCTTAAGCCTAAACCCAAAATTATTAACTCCAAGAATTTTCTTTTCCTGATCCATCAGCATTCTAAATGCCACTTTACCTGAACTGTGCTCCCAATAGAAATTGATCGCATTATCTTTTTCCCAATCAGCTGGAACAGTTCCGTATGTCTGGTATTCTATATCTAAAAATTTTGCTGAATTAAACCAAACTCCAGGATTATACTGTACAGGCTTTTTAATCAAATTATGAGCTAGCGTCTCTCCATGCATTCTTCCCGTATACCAAACCTGTTCAATATTTTTGCGGTCTTTCCCGGGCACTTCCCTAAACTCTGCACAATCACCTATGGCAAATACATCAGGCAAGTTGGTTCTGAAATATTGATCTACCAAAACTCCTCTTTTTAAATCCAAGTCAGAATTTTTAAGAAAATCAATATTCGGTGAAACTCCAGCCGTCAATCCTACAAACTGACAATCTATCAACTCACCATCTTTGGTTTTTACTCCTTTAACTTTTCCGTTTTGATCGCCAATTATTTCATCTAACTCAGCATTGAGTCTCAAATCAAAGTGATGTTCTTTTATATGTCTGCCTACAAGTTCCGATTCTTCTTTAGGTAGGACATTATTCCAAAAGCCAGCTTCTCTAACTAGAAAAGTGACACTGATTTTCTTGTAGGAGAGCATTTCAGCCATTTCAATACCTATCAAGCCCCCTCCTACAATAACTGCATGAGAAACCCCCGACTCAGTGGTTTTTTCCATTAACTCCAAATCTTGCTTGGAATAAAGACCTTGAACATTGGCAAGATCCTGACCAGGCCAACCAAACTTATTTGGCTTAGAACCCGTCGCTATCACCAATTGATCAAAAGATATAGAGTCACCATTGGTAAACAGAAGAACCTTCGAATTAAAGTCGATTTGCTTGACCCACCCTTCTTTCAAATCGATCCTGTTTTTCTCCCAAAACCAATTTTCATAGGGCTGTGTATGTTCAAACTTCATATGCCCCATGTAAACGTACATTAGGGCTGTTCGAGAAAAGAAATACTTACTTTCTCCTGAGATAACAGTGATTTTGACATCACTATCCAGCTTCCTCAAATGTCGGGCACAGGTTATCCCTGATATTCCATTTCCAATGATAACTATGTGCCGGGTTTGAGACATTACTGGGTGAAAGGTTGGTGGTTGGTTGTAAATTCTACTCGTTCAAACTCCAGTTATAATCTAGATGATTGACTTTAGCGTTGGAAGAGATTTTTACTTTACTGTATTTGTTAAGATAATCAATCAAGCTACCTTTCTTGGTAAAATCACCTTTGAACCAAGAGAAAATTGATGAAATCTGAACCTCATCTTTTGAGATTTTATTGTACTTGGGATTATTAATAAATTCCCTCGCAGACTGATCCAGTTGCTGATCAATTTTAGAAGCAACATAAGCCTCATTTTTCAAAGGTGGACAGGAAATAGATGCACAATTGATAGCAAAATGTATTCTTGGTTCATTGAATTCTTTTCTAAGAATTCCATGTTCTATCTCATCCAAACTGGACTCTTGACCTCCAATGCTGAAGAACTTATAGTGCCAAACATCCTTAATCAAAGGAATTTTCAACTTAGGTCCTAAATCACGGATACTCTCAACAGGATAATTGTCTACGATTAATTTTACTGTAAAAGCATTGTATGCATTAATCCAGTAAGCAAGCTGTTCATTTTTACTCCAAGCCTTTCTGTCAGGAGCATTGTTTGAAAGTGAATTTAAATACTTCTCCAATTGAGGTTTGTCCTTGATGAAACCTTTATAATCTACCAAGCCGTTTGGCTTCACGTGTTTTTTTAGCAACTGATCCCAAAGTTCATGACTTGGTGGAGTCGTACCTGCCATTCCTATGCTGGAGTTTTTACAGCTTAAAATAGTCATGGTTAAAAATACCATGATCACTGTTTTGATAATGTTCATAATGTGTCTGTTTGGAATCATTTACGAGGTTAAGCAAAAGTAAGATTGAGCAAATTAACGTATTGTCCTGAGTCTGACATTTCATTCATAGACTTTCACGCCCTTGTTGAGCCAAATGCCCCAGGCACGTGTATAGGTATGAACTTTATCTGTTCTTTTTTCGCCCTTGTACAATGGATACTCTTCATTGGCCCAATGAATAATACCTCCATAGAGGTTGTAAACTTCATAGCCATTTTCTACCAGCTTTTTCCCAACACTTTGAGATCTTGCTCCCACTGTGCAATACACTAGCACCGGTTTTGACTTATCTAAACGATCTAAATTAAAGGTTGGAAATTGATCATACCCAACCCAAATCGCATCTTTTAAATGACTGACTTGGTACTCTTCTTTTTCACGGGTATCAAGAACTTGATAAGAAGATAGATCATCGATTTCTTCTGGGTAGAGCACAGGGAAATCTTTTTCATAGAGCGTACTCAACAAGGTCTTATATGCAAAAGACTGAGGAAGTGCCTCTTTGAAAGGGATAATCGAAAATAGAATCAAACCAATAATTAAGGAGAAAATGCCGGGTTTTGGTGCTTTCATACACACAAAACTTCAAAAAATACAATATGGTTCTGATTAGGCATAGAAATCCGAAAGTCTCGCCAAACCTCTTTTATCCTTTATGATTATTTTTTTACCCTCAAACTCTATCAGGCCATCTTTCTTGAATTCAGAAAGCAGACGGATTACGGATTCCGTAGCTGTACCAACGATTCCAGCAATTTCTTCTCGAGTTAAAATCAAATCAATTTTCTGACTATCTCCCCCTTCAATACCGTATGAACTCGCAAGATGAATCAAGACAAAAGCTAATCTTTCCCTAATACTTTTTTGCGTTGCATCAGTAAGTTTTTCTTCCATCACTCCCAATTCATGACTCAATTCCTTTGTCACTCTTTTAAAAAATTGAGTATTGCCTAATAAAGTATTTAAAAATGCCTCTTTTGGGATAAAGCAAATCTTAGCATCCTCAACGATCATAGCTGAATTGGTGTAGTTTTCTTCACCCAGCAGGGCGGCATAACCTAAAAAGTCGCCCTCTTTTCCTAAGTGGACAATTTGTTCTTTCCCATTTGAGGCTGTTTTATAAACTTTTACTACTCCAGAATTGATACAAAATATTCCTAGTGGTTTGGTGCCTTCATAATACAGAATTTGACCTTTCCGATGAGAAATCAAATTTTTATGATCTGAAATTGAGCAAACCTGCGCATGTGACAAGTCCGACATTAAGGAATATTTGCGACTGGCACAGAGTTCACAAGGCGTATTATGAGGTTGATTAGACATGCTGGGTCTTTATATATGTTTCAATTATTCAAGATAAAAAAAGACTGACTAATATCATAAAATAAGCAACTATTTCGGGGCTTCCGGAAACTTTTTAAGCTGAACAAATTTCTTTTCTTCATATAACCACCGGAGAGATATATGAACCAAACCATTACTCAAAATTAGATATTCAGTCTGAAGTTGGTGATGATAAAGGCAGGCTTGTTCTACAGTCTTTTGGTTGATGGGTACTTGAGGAGCTTTGCACTCAATTAATAGATAGGGCTTTCCTTCTGTATTCCAAACCACTAAGTCAGTTCTCTTTTGGAGCTGATTGTATTTTAGGCCTTTCTCCAAGGTTAGCAAGCCCTTAGGGTAATTCAAATTTGAAATCAAATAGGAAATCCAATGTTGTCTAACCCATTCTTCCGGAGTCAGGACCAATTCCTTTTTTCTTAAACTGTCGAAAATCCAGAATTTTTGTTCTCTTTCAGAAATCTTCGACTGAATGTCGGGTAAATTTAAAATCGGTAATTGAAGTTTTCCTTCTTCGGATTTCATATCCCAAAGATGGCAGGAATTCTTAAAAATTAATCTGAAAATGAGAGATAAGGAGACAATTTATTCACCCAATCTTCCTTGAATATTTTAATTTTTAAGAGATCATCCGCGCTTGAAAATGGCCCATGTTGATTTCGGAAAGCAAAAATCACCTTAGCCTCCCCGTAACCTATATATGGATGTTTCGCTAGCGTATTAATGTCAGCCTGGTTGATTGGGATTTTCCTTAGACTAGGTCGATCAAAGTCAAAATAATTCCAGATTTGGTCAGCTACCTCTTCTTTCATTCCAAATACTTCCTTTAATTGATCCTTATGAACCAATCCACCTAAGTTCTCACGAAATTTAATAACCCTTGATGCCATTGCTGGCCCTATGCCCGGAACTATCTGCAATGTGATAGAATCAGCCTCTGAGAATAATATTTTTTGAACTGAGGCCGGAAAAATAACTTTTCCCGTATCTAAAGGGTTGAAAATAGGTAAAGGAGAAGTAGCTGGCTCAAAACCACTTATCAATAAAGAGTCAATTAAATAATCTATTCTAGACTGTTTTATCTCTGATTTTCTTCCCTGAACCTTTTGTATGAAAAAAGGAAGACAGATTATTAAGAATAAAAACGGAACAAACAGCACCAAACCTTTGGACTCTTTGTTGCTAAGGCCGAGATAGAGTTTGAGGAAATAAAAAAACTTCTTAATCATAAAAAAATATCAATAGATTTCTTCAATAACGTATAAGTTAAGAATATTGGACTAACATTCAAAAATTACCGAACTTTGAAAGGTTAAATTTAATTTAGACGAATTCTAAATTGATTAAGGATTATAAGAAAAAATCCTTTGAAGCTGATTTGTCTCTTAAATTTGCACCCAAGACTGATGCTATGCAGATAAAATTTAGAGCTTTAAGTTTATCACACAAAACCGCCCCTGTTCAAATCAGGGAACTGATAGCATTAGATGATCAAGCTATCCACAGTATCTTAATCAAGCTGAAAGAATTTTTCAGCCTAGGTGATGCTTTGATCCTATCTACATGTAATCGGACAGAGGTCTATTACAGCCATGATTTGGATCTTAGCACGGAGATCATCAAGCTAATTGGTTTGGAAAAAGGAATGACTGATGTCGTTGATTATTTCGATTATTTTGAGATTTTCAATGATGACAAGTCTGCAATCAATCATTTATTCAGAGTCTCCATGGGTCTAGAAGCCCAAGTTGTTGGAGATATTCAAATATCAAATCAGGTAAAAAGAGCTTATCAGGCAGCAGCCGATTTAGACATGGCAGGTCCATTTCTTCATCGATTAATGCACACGGTATTTTTTACCAATAAAAGGATTGTACAGGAAACTTCCTTCCGAGACGGTGCTGCTTCTTTGTCTTATGCTGCTATCGAACTGATTGAGAGTTTAACATCAAATACTTATCAGCCTAGGGTTTTATTGATTGGTGTAGGTGAAATTGGAGAGGATGTGGCTAAAAATATGGTCTACCTCCCTGATGCCAAAGTCAAAATCACCAATAGAACTCAATCTAAAGCAGAAGCAATTGCTGCTGAATTAGGCTTTGAAGTAGTTCCTTTTGATGATTGTTTGGATGCAATGAAAGAAGCTGATGTTATTGTTAGCTCCATTCAGCGCTCAGAACCCTTTATCACCAAGAAATTGATCAGTGATTTTGAAATTCAATCCTACAAATTACTGGTTGACCTTTCGGTTCCTAGATCTATTGAAACTACAGTTGAAGATATCCCTGGAGTTATACTATATAATGTAGACAACATTCGAAGTAAAGCTACAGAGGCATTGGATAAGCGTCTTGCTGCCATTCCAAGAGTTGAAGAAATCATCGAAGAAACAATTGAGGAATTTTCCAGCTGGAAAAAGGAGATGCTTGTATCCCCTACCATCAATAAATTGAAGCAGTCTCTAGAGCAAATCAGGCAAGAAGAACTGGCTAGATTTATGAAAAATGCTTCCGATGAGGAATTTGCAGTAATCGACAAGATTACCAAGAGCATGATGCAAAAAGTCCTCAAGGTTCCAGTGGTTCAATTGAGAGCAGCCTGTAAAAGAGATGAGGCTGAGGAAATGATAGAATTCATTTCAGATCTATTCGATTTGAATCAGGAAAAGACTGAAAATTAAAAATAATTCATACCATTAAACGACCAAAAGGGACTTTCCTCTTTTGGTCTTTTTGTATCCACTCAATTGCAAGTCGTCTTATGACCAAAACTTTACGCTCTACTTTCCTACTTTTATTATGCACTGTATTGATTCATTTCTCTACAAAAGCCCAGACATGGGAAGTTTACGATTATGATCTCCAGCTGAAAAGCAGATTGGTCTATCAGTCCATCGCCATATTGAGCGATGCGGTAAAGATTGGAAAAAATGAAAATGGACTATTCTTACTGTCCAATGATTATAAACCAGCAGTCCAATTAGAAGGAAAAGAGATTTATCAATTTTTGGAACCCTGGATTCTTATGAAAGGAGAAAAGGGCATTGGTGCTTATCATGAGTACGGTCAAAAAGTCCTCAATTTGGAGTTTGATGAAATTCAAACTTATTACAACTTTTTGTTAGCTCGAAAAGGAAACGAGTATTGGGTATATCAAAGAGGAAAAGGGACAACAAATTACTTGGGGGAACTTGATGAAGCAAGAATTTCAAACGTTGGACAAATCATTTCCCGAAAAGGAAACTCCTACTTTCTTCCGCTTTCTTCTAATCCAGATCGGCCATTTGAGAAGTTAGAGGACAACGATGGGGAATATATTTTGGCAAAGACCAAGGACGGCTATGGCTTGGTGAATGTTGAAGGAAATCTAGTCCTAGATCCGGTAATTGATGAATTACAGCATACCAAAGGCAATTTCTATTATGGCTTTGATGAGGGGCAATATGTACTCATTGAAGGCGATTTGGTCCAAGCAAATATCAGGTATAATTCTTACCACAAAATCACTTATCAGGACGGATTGATGCTTGAATATATTCATGGAAAACTCCGAAGAGTGATGGAGGGAGATGGAATTCTTCTGGATGCTGTAGGAATGACAGAGGTAATAAGAATCGATCAAGATCTGTATAATGTCAGATTCAGAGACGGAAAGCTTGGCTTACTTGGAATAAAAGGGTGGTTGGTTAATCCGACAGATAGCTTGGAGAAAATAGAAAATGGATCCGAAGGTTATTTCCCTGCCAGAAAAAAGGGGCAATATGGCTATGTAAATAGAGAAGGAAAATGGCTGATCAAACCGACATACGATCTTTCGCTTAATTATTCCGAGCAAATAGCTGCTATTAAGTCCGGTCTTTATTGGGGTGCCATTGACAATTATGGAAAAGTTATTCTTAACCCAGAATGGGAAGAAATAAAAGCCTTTCAAGGTGGTTTTGGTGTAGGTAAAAAAGAAAATCGATTCTACCTTTTTTCCAAAGAAGGCAATCAATTAACTCCTGGAGGTTTCAGCAAAATTTGCAGAATCGATAATGGCTATTTCTTGGTAGAAAATGATCAAAAGGTTGGCCTGCTGGACCCAAATGGAAAGCAAGTTCTTTCCCCTGATTATGAATATTTAAAAAGGGAAAGAGCCAATTGGGTCATAGCCAGAAAAAATAATAAGAGCGGGCTAATAGATGAAAAAGGAGAAACGCTCTTACCCTTTGATTATGAGGAAATCCTTTTTGATAATGCAAACAGGCAAATTTTGGTTAGGGGAAGTTACCAGCCAATCTTGGTTGTAGAACCTGAAACGCAGGGAAGAAAAAGAAAAAGGGGCAATTAAGCCCCTTTCTTATTTTTTATCTCCTCTGGATTTTCCAGAATCTTTAGAATCATCATCCGATTTTGCAATAGACTCTCTCATAGAAGTATCTGACTTGATATTCTCCATTCTATAATAATCCATCACTCCCAGTTTTCCTGATCTGAATGCCTCAGCCAAAGCTTTAGGAACCTCTGCTTCTGCTTCAATAACTTTAGCCCTCATTTCTACATTTTTAGCTTTCATTTCTTGTTCCAAAGCAACGGCCATAGCTCTTCTTTCTTCAGCTTTAGCTTCAGCCACTTTCAAATCTGCAGAAGCCTGATCTATTTGTAATTTTGCTCCAATGTTCGTCCCCACATCGATATCAGCAATATCAATGGATAGGATTTCAAATGCTGTTCCCGCATCCAACCCCCTTTGTAATACTAGTTTGGAGATTTTATCAGGGTTTTCCAATACGCTTTTATGTGTATCAGCAGAACCGATTGAGGTCACAATCCCTTCTCCTACTCTTGCCAAAATGGTGTCCTCTCCTGCTCCACCAACCAATTGAGCGATGTTTGCCCTTACAGTAACCCTTGCTTTTGCAATCAGTTGAATCCCATCAGCGGCCACAGCGGCTACATTAGGCGTATTGATTACTTTTGGATTTACAGAGATCTGAACAGCTTCAAACACATCTCTACCAGCCAAATCAATGGCCGTTGCCTGCTTAAAGGTCAGGTTAATATTGGCCTTATCAGCAGAGATCAAGGCTCTAATAACATTAGGCACATTACCACCCGCCAAATAGTGGGTTTCCAGATCATTGGTGGTTAAATCCAATCCAGCCTTAGTGGCTGTAATCATTGAGTTCACAATGATGCTTGGTGGCACCTTTCTAATTCTCATTCCGATAAGCTCCCCAATGCCTACTCTAACATTGGCAAATTGAGCAGTAATCCAAAGATTAACCGGCACAAAGTATAAAAAGATGAAAAGTAAAATGATGCCTGCAAATGCGGCAATCAAAATGAAAATTGAACTAGATGGATCCATATTATTTGACTATTATTTTATTGTTTTCAACCTTGATAATGGTAATATCAGACTCAACTGGTATAAAACCTGACTCGGACTTTACTTCATATATAGAGTCCTCAAAGGACGCTTTTCCGATCGGCTTGATATCTGAAATTGCCTTTCCCTTCATGCCGGCTTCCAATCCTAAAGTCCTTCCGTCGAAAGTGCCTCCTTTTATTGCGGACTTGAGGGAAAACTTATCCCAAACCCCTGATCGAAACCCATAAATCATTGCCGCCAAATTCAAAATTGCGGCAATGCCGGTGATCCACCAAGCAGTTTCTGGAGAATAAATACTAAATGCATAAATGACTCCAGCCAAACTGATTATTAATCCCAATATCCCTACTACAGTGGTTCCAGGAATGAATAATACTTCTGCTAGCAGCAATATTAATCCTATTCCCAAAAGACTAGCTAAAATGACAACACTCATTGATTAAGAGATTAGATTCCTAAAATACTAGAAACAATTGAACCCTTAACATTTTGCAAAAAAAAACCCGGAATTAAATCCGGGTGAAGTTTAATAAGCTTTAGCAAATAAGACTCTGCCTTGAGATGGCTTACCAGTGAGAATGCATTTGCCTTCTTCCTCTTTCTGATCCAAAGGAATACAACGAATCGTTGCCTTTGTCAACTCCTTGATCTTATCCTCGGTTTCAGAAGTTCCATCCCAATGAGCAGATACAAATCCTGCTTTATTATTTAACACTTCTTGAAACTCATCCCAAGAGTTGACCTCAGTAGTTTTTTCTTTTCTAAAGCTTAAAGCCTTTTGGTAAATACTATCCTGAATCTCATCCAATAATTTAGGAATCATTATCTCGATAGGTTCAGATGAAAGATCAAAAGTAGACTTTGTTAAAGTATCTCTTCTGGCCAATTCTATTGTTCCATTTTCGAGATCTCTTGGGCCTATCGCTATTCTCAATGGTACTCCCTTCAATTCATACTCTGCAAATTTCCATCCTGGCTTGTGTGTATCCCTATTATCAAATTTGACAGAGACACCAACTTTTCTTAAAGCAGCCATGATTTCATTCGCCTTTTCGGAAATAGCATTCAACTCTTCTTCCGCTCTGTAAATAGGAACAATGACAACCTGAATTGGAGCCAATTTTGGAGGCAAAACCAATCCGTTATCATCTGAATGAGCCATGATTAGGGCACCCATCAGACGTGTACTTACTCCCCAAGAAGTTCCCCAAACAAAGTCAAGCCCTCCTTCTTTGGTTGCAAATTTTACATCAAATGCCTTTGCGAAATTTTGGCCTAGAAAGTGGGAAGTTCCAGCTTGCAGCGCCTTGCCGTCCTGCATCATTGCTTCAATACAGAAGGTCTCATCAGCTCCGGCAAATCTTTCATTCTCAGTTTTTCTGCCTTTTACGACCGGTAAGGCCATGAATTCTTCAGCAAACTGAGCGTAAACATTCATCATCTGAACAGTTTCATCCATCGCCTCTTCTTTGGTAGCATGAGCGGTATGCCCTTCCTGCCATAAAAACTCAGCGGTACGGAGGAAAAGCCTAGTTCTCATCTCCCATCTTACCACATTTGCCCATTGATTAACTAAAAGCGGTAAATCACGATAGGATTGAATCCAATTTTTATAAGTGCTCCAAATAACTGTTTCAGAAGTAGGTCTTACAATCAGTTCTTCCTCCAATTTTGCCTCTGGATCAACAATAACCCCAGAACCATCTTCTGCATTTTTCAATCTGTAATGAGTGACTACCGCGCATTCTTTGGCAAAGCCTTCCACGTGTGAAGCTTCTTTGCTCAAAAATGATTTAGGAATAAATAAAGGGAAGTATGCATTGGTATGGCCAGTTTCTTTGAACATTCGATCTAGCTCGGCCTGCATTTTTTCCCAAATAGAGTATCCATAGGGTTTGATAACCATGCAACCTCTTACTGCTGAATTTTCGGCTAGGTCGGCACGCTTCACTAACTCGTTGTACCATTGGGAATAATCCTCGCTACGCTTTGGTAATCCTTTACTCATACTTGTTGATTTGGATATGAAATGTCTATATTTTTGCTAAATTGAGCGGGGCAAATATAACTTAAAAAGTATAACCCTTCACTCGGTACGCCGTATAACATAGTAACAATCCAACTTCTAGTATGAAGAAATTTTCAAAAATATTAACTCCAGCAGTCATAGGGACATTTATCCTGGCTTCTTGCAGTACATCTCAGATGGCATCTAGAGGCGAGACGGATAACTTGTACTTTATGGCTTCTGACGCAAAACTTGTAAGTCAGTATGCGGTTCAAAACAACAGGCCTGAGACTTTTCAGGAGTTTGATGCTTTGAGCAATGTACCTGATGAAAGTTTTTCTAGCAGAAACGTTAACCCTGATTACCTTTCAAGATACCAATCAGAATCAGTAGAAACTGGCGATGAGGTAGTTTATTTTGATGAATTTGAAGGGCAACAAAATTCAGGAAATATCGACGCATACAATAATTATAGAGTGGGTGGTGCTAATACCAGTCCATTCAGCAATCCTTCCATCAACTTCAATATGGGATTGATGTATGGCTTCAATCCTTGGGGATTCGGATTCTTCGACCCTTTCTGGGGTCCAGGATGGGGATTCAGACCAGGCTTTAATGTAAATTTAGGTTTTGGCTGGGGTAATCCATTTTATGGACCTTTTGGAAGACCTTTCGGAATGGGCTTCTATGATCCTTTCTGGGGACCAGGTTTTGGACCTAGATTTGGAGGATGGGGATTCCCAGGTTATGCATGGGGAGGTTATCCAGGCTGGGGCATTCCAGTATATGCGGGTAATCCAATTTACGTCCTTCCAGGAAGTGAATTTAGCAACAGAGGAGTTGTTAGAGGAGCTAGACCAACACGTGGTGCCGGCTTAGCAGGTGCAGGTTTTGATAGAGCTAGTTCAGCAGCTTTACCAAGTACAGCAAGAGCCGAGGCCAGAAGAAACGTATTGAATCAAAATCGAGGCCTAGTAGGTTCAGATAGAGCAAGATCTACTTCTCGTGATTTCAGCTCAAGTCAAAATGACTATTACAACTCAGGTAGATCAAGAGTTTCAACTTCAAGAGTTGGGGCCCGGTCTGCAAGTTCACCTGCTTTAGACAGATCGTCTTCGATTAGAACAAGAAGTGCAATGCCTTCAGCAAGACCAACAATGAGATCTTACGGAAATACAAATTCCAGAAGTAGCATGGATAATTATAGAAGACCTTCTTCAAGTCCATCCTATGGTAGATCATCTAGTCCTTCTTATAATAGAAGCGCGGTACCAAGTAGAAGTGCTAGTCCTTCATACAACAGAGGTTCAAGCGGTACAAATTCAAGAAGTGTTTATACTCCTAGCAGAGGTTCTTCCGGAGGTAGCGTAAGCGTACCAAGTAGAAGTTCTTCCGGCGGAGGAGGAATGAGTTCTGGTGGATCCCGAGGAGGGGGCGGCGGAAGCAGCTCCTCATCAGGATCTAGAGGAGGAAGGGGGAATTAATTCCCCCCTTTTTTTTGCCAAATTCTAACCAAAAAGTACATTTTTCCCGTTATATCTAAGAAATCAACAATTTATTTAATGAAAGTTCAATCTTCTATTTTCATAGCATTCACTCTCTTTTTGTCTACACTATCTTATGGTCAAAGTGGATATTTTGAGGATGCATTAAGATTTAGCCAAAATGTACCAGCTGGTTCAGCAAGAATGATTGGTATAGGAGGAACTCAATGGTCCTTAGGAGGTGACGTTTCGAATATTGCTGGAAATCCGGCTGGACTCGGCTTCTTTAGAACATCTGAGGCCAGTATCACATTTGGTTACTCGGACTGGAGAGTAGATACCCAATACTTGGGACAGCCTAGACAGTATAATACCAGTAATTTTTCTATCCCCAATCTTTCAGTCGTTTTCGCCAACCCTAAAGGCCCCTTAAATAGAGGTGCATTCAAGGGAGGTTCATTTGGTATCAGTATCCAAAGGATCGCTAATTTTAATACGGAATATGGCTTTTTCTCAGATGAAATTGGTTCTACTTCCATCATAGATTTCTATCTACAAAATGCAATCGGAGTTCCGGAGTCTCAAATCCCAGGAATGGGCTTAACAGGACTGGCATATAATACTTATTTGATCAATCCATTATTGGATTCCAATGGAAATGCAATTCCAGGTGAATATGATCCGGTAATTGGGTTTGAAATCGGAGCTTTTCAAGATGAAAACATCACGCAAGAAGGAAATGCAAGTCAAATAACCTTTTCTTATGGAGCAAACTTTAACCATAAGCTATTTGTGGGAGGATCCTTGGGAATTCGATCATTAAATTTTGCCTCTAGAAAAGTTTATAATGAAGAGTTTGCGGAAGGCCCATTGTTCAATACTTCTCTCAGAGAAAATTTATTTATCAACGGGACAGGAGTGAATTTAAATTTAGGTTTAATCTATAAGCCAATTGACCAATTGAATCTTGGTTTCAACTTCCAAAGTCCAACTTGGTACTCCCTAAATGAAGAATATGATGCCAGAATTATAGCTGAGTTTGATAACTTCTACTACGCTCCAGAAGATATAACCTTACGAAGAGAGGAGGCTGCTACAGATTTCATACTGAGTTCTTACGGGCTAAACTCACCATTAAAAGTTGGAGCCGGAGCGACTTTCTTTTTAGGGAAAAATGGATTTATTTCAGCAGATGTGGATTATGTAGACTTTAGCGCTGCAAGATTAAATTCCAATGATTTTAATGAAGGTCCGGATAACCAAGCTATCAGAGATTTCTATACCAGCACATTAAATTTCCGACTTGGTGGAGAAGCAAGATTGGATATTTTTAGAATAAGAGCAGGCTTTGCACACTTTGGAGATCCATATAGCAACTCTAACTTCGATAGAAGTATGCAACAATATAGTGGAGGATTTGGAGCCAGATTAAATAATTTCACGATCGATTTTGCTGTGGTAAACAGAAGATCGAACGCTTTATATAACTCTTACCAAGTACTTGATCAGCAGGGAAATAATATTGGACCATTCACTGAGTTGAATAATAGTATTTTCTCAGGGGTTCTGACTTTAGGAATTACTTTCTAAGCTGGTGAATTAGCTCAGATATTAAAAGCTCAGTGGAGAAATCAGATCCGCTGAGCTTTATTTTTGCCATATTGTAATACTCTTCTCTTTCTGCCAGAAGGTTTTTTAATTTAAGGATAATCTCACCTCCTTCCATGCCTTGGAACATGGGTCTATTTTGAATTCTAGCTCCCTCCAAGCGATCAGAAATATCATTTAGAGGTACATCTAAGTACACAGAAATTGCTTGTGAATTAATCAAATCCATGTTGTCATTAAAGCAAGGGCAACCTCCTCCCGAGGCTAGGACAAATGACCTATCATAACTTAATGCCTGAGCCAACATTTCAGATTCCATTTCTCTAAACTTCCCCTCTCCCATTCTGGAAAAAATGTCTGGGATTTTCATTTGATTTTTTTGCTCGATCATAGCATCCAAATCATAAAAGGGAAAATTCAAGGACTGAGCTAATTGTCTTCCAAAAGTACTTTTGCCTGAACCTGGAAGCCCTACCAAAACTACTTTTAAATTTTCGTTCATTGAATATACAAATCTAAAACCTCTGAAGCATCAGGAGTATTGTTATGATGAAACTTACCGATAACGGTTCCTTCTTTAAGTAACATGATGCCTGGGTTTGACCTTACTATTGTCTTTACTACAGTAGCATCAGCCTGCAAAGCAAGGATATCCCAACCTTGGTCTACTAACAACTGATCGATCTCTTCTTGAGATGCCGCTGCAACCAAAACCACTTGGATAGGAGAACTCTTTAAGTCCTTCACCAAAGCATCAATTTCATCCAAATTTGAAGAACTCATCTTAGCTCGATTGCTAATTAAAATCAACAATTTATTTCCTGTAAAAATTTCTTCAGAATAATCTCCGTTTTCATTCCAAACCGCGAAATCAGAAATCTTTGGAAGGGCTTCGGGATTTTTTAATACCATTTCCACAAACTCATATCCCTCCTCTGTTGGATATTGGTCTAAAGACACTGTTTGCCCATCTTTCTTCATGACATATGAATATTGCAATGGAGAGGATGGCTGCATACTTTTGGGGATATTGACCCCAATTTTATATGCTCTAAAATCAATAAAAGGCAGATTTCTAATCGCTGTGATTGATAAAATCAAAGATAAAACTGCCACTGCTATGACAGATTTTTTAGCCCATCCCGGCGCATGAGTTGGAAGGTGATTTCTCAATAATAAAATCCCTCCGATCAAAATCATTAGGATCACATCCTTATAGAAAGACTCCCATGGAGTCAACTTTATTGCATCACCAAAACATCCGCAATCAGTTACTTTGTTGAAATAGGCTGAGAAAAAAGTTAAAAATGTAAAAAAGAGAATCATAGCCGCTAATGCCCAGGCAGTCAATTTACTCTTTACACCCAAAATGAGCATCACTCCCAAAACTACCTCGAGCACAACCAAAACAACGCCTATATATAAGGCGAATGGCTTGAAATAGATGAAAAATCCAGCAATGTCATTAGAAAAAACGTCAAAATACTCTTCCAGCTTAATAGCAGTTCCGACAGGATCATTCACTTTGATTAGACCAGAGAAAATAAATAGACCTCCTACCAAAAGTCTCAAAACCCACAATATTCCTTTATTAAGCATGGTAATTCAATTTTATTAAACAAAACACTGAGTAATTAATCATATCCTGGTAATTCGCTTCTATTCCTTCAGACACCAAGGTTTGGCCTTCATTGTCTTCTATTTGCTTTACTCTGTAAAGTTTCATCAAAATAATATCTGTCATTGAGCTCACCCGCATATCTCTCCATGCTTCTCCATAGTCATGGTTCTTGTTTTCCAAAAGTCCTTTGGTTTGACTGACCCATTTATCGTACACAGGCTCTATGTCATCAAATGGGATTTCCATCCTTTCATCTTTTTCAAAACTAATTTGTAATAATGCGATCAGGCAATAATTGATGATACCCACAAATTCGTCTACAATAGGATCCTCAACTTTCTGATTTCCTTTTTCCTGAATAGAACGGATTCGCTGGGCTTTGATAAAAATTTGATCTGTAATTGAAGAAAGTCTTAATATCCTCCAAGCGGTCCCATAATCGATGGTTTTCTTGCGGAATAGTTCTTTACAACGGGCAATTACTTGCGTATATTCGTTACTCGTTTTGTTTTCCAATTTATTCTAATTTAATGTTACCTGCCAACAGCGTGACTTCTTCGATCGAAGATAAATTATTTCCTCAAAAATATACACTTCAAATTAAGGGAAGGCTTATTCATTGGGAAAAGCCACAAATTATGGGTATTTTAAACAGTACTCCTGATTCTTTTTTTGATAAAAGTCGAGTAAAGGCGGAAAAGGACATTATTTTGAAGAAGGCCGAAGAAATGATTCGGCAAGGGGCAAGCATTTTAGATATCGGTGGATATAGTAGCCGCCCGGGTGCTTCGGAAGTTAGTGTAGAAGAAGAATTGAATAGAGTGATCCAACCTATAATTTGGATTAATAAAGAGTTTCCGGAAGTGCTTATCTCCATAGATTCTTTTCGATCAAGAGTTGTCAAAGAGGCAATAGAATCGGGTGCTCATATTGTGAATGATATCAGTGGAGGGGAGTTGGATAAAGAAATGTTTGAAACAGTCGCAAAGCTAAAAATTCCCTATATCATGATGCATATGAGGGGAAATCCGGCGACAATGCAGACAAAAACGAACTATTCTGACATTCTTGTTGAAATATTGAACTATTTCGCGGAAAAACTGGATGTTATAAGAAAGTTTGGCATCAAAGATGTAATTATTGATCCGGGCTTTGGCTTTGCAAAAAACCTAGATCAAAATTATTTTCTTTTAAGAAACTTAGATTATTTGAAGGCCTTGGGACTTCCTATTTTAGCAGGACTTTCTAGGAAATCCATGATTTATAAAACCTTGGATTGTGATTCTTCGGAAGCCCTCAATGGAACAACTGCCTTAAATATGGTAGCGCTTTTGAAAGGTGCTAACATCCTGAGAGTTCATGACGTTAAAGAAGCAAATGAAACCCTAAAATTATATAAACAATTATACCCTTGACCTTACTTTTTAAAATAGGATTCTTAGAAATATCCATCGTCAATATGGTCGATATTGCGTTGGTATCTTTTCTATTGTATCAAGTCTACAAATTGCTGAAAGGGAGTGTTGCGATCAAGATTTTCTTGGGCTTCCTCTCAATTTACCTTGTTTACCTATTAGTGCGTGCCCTTAGAATGGAATTACTTTCCTCTATTCTTGGCCAATTTATGGGAGTAGGTGTTATCGCGGCAATTATCATTTTTGCGCCTGAAATCAGAAAGTTCCTCCTTTTGATTGGAAGATCTTCCTTATTATCAGACGATAATGTCTGGAAAGACATTTTATTCTTTTGGAGAAAAAAGGACAATTCCTCCTTCAATATCAGTCCTATAATTGATGCGTCCAAAACTTTGGCGGGTTCCAACACCGGCGCATTAATGGTTATTTCAAAAAGCACAGAACTGAAATTTTACGCTGAAAGTGGAGATATTCTGGATGCAGAGCTTTCTAAAAGGTTATTGGTTTCGATTTTCAATAAATACAGCCCACTCCATGATGGAGCTGTGATTATTCATAACGGGAAAATAAAAGCAGCTCGTTGTATTTTGCCTGTAACAGAACGCGAAGTACCTGCCCAGTTTGGTTTAAGACACCGGGCAGGTATAGGGATGTCGGAGGCAACTGATGCAGTGATTCTCATTGTCTCAGAAGAAACTGGCCAGATTTCAATGGCAAAAAATGGTAAAGTTTTGCATAATATGTCTTTCCAAGAGGTAAGGGAAACCCTGAACGATTACCTCAACAGCTTAGATGTAGACTCTAGGTTTGAAAACCTGGAAGACTACGAAATGAAAAAGAAAAGAAAACTGGCTATGACCAGTAAATCATAAAAAAAGCCGAACTGAATGTTCGGCTTTTTTTATGTCAATATCTGCTTTCTTATCAGTAAGAAGAAGAATATGGCTTAGAATTAGGCCAAATAATCAGAATCCCGATTCTTCGGTCATCGGTCTTCCAACACGTTAAGCAAAGAAAATACGGTTAGTGACAAGATTGCCGATAATCAGATTATTTTTAAATAACTTTTAAATCTTTTCCTACTTCAATGAAAGCATTGATTGCTTGATCTAAATGTTCGCGATCATGTCCGGCTGAGATTTGAACACGAATTCTAGCTTGCCCTTTAGGAACTACAGGATAATAAAATCCTATCACATAAATTCCCTTTTCCAATAGCTTTTCTGCCATTTTTTGGGATAACACCGCATCATACAGCATCACAGGTACAATAGGATGAGTACCCGGCTTGATATCGAATCCAGCCTCGGTCATCTTTGCTCTGAAATACTGGGTATTTTCTTCTAGTTTATCCCGTAATTCTGTAGTCTCTGATAACAAATCCAGGACAGCTATAGATGCACCTGTAATAGAAGGAGCTAAAGTGTTAGAAAACAAGTAAGGTCTTGAGCGCTGCCTCAACAATTCAATGATTTCTTTTCTTCCAGATGTAAAACCACCTGAAGCACCACCAAGAGCTTTACCTAATGTGCCGGTAATGATATCCATCTTACCCATTACATTGCAAAGCTCGTGAACTCCCCTACCGGTTTTACCCATGAAGCCTGTTGAATGACATTCATCTGACATCACCAAAGCCTCATATTTTTCTGCCAATGCTACAATTTTATCGAGTTGAGCAATGGTTCCATCCATGGAGAATACTCCATCAGTCACAATGATTTTTTGTTTGGCTCCTTTAGCGACAGCATCTTTCAGTTGTGCTTCCAAATCCTCCATATTGTTATGCTCATATCTATAGCGCATAGCCTTACACAGACGAACGCCATCAATGATTGAAGCATGATTCAAGGCATCGGATATAATAGCGTCCTCAGGGCCTAATAATGGCTCAAACACCCCGCCATTTGCGTCAAAAGCAGCAGCGTAAAGGATTGTATCTTCAGTGCCCAGAAATTCAGAGATTTTTCTCTCAAGTTCTTTATGAATATCCTGAGTACCGCAAATAAAACGAACAGATGACATCCCAAAACCGTGGGTATCAATTGCTTTTTTAGCAGCCTCAATCACTCTAGGATGCGAGGACAAACCCAGGTAATTATTAGCACAAAAGTTTAATACCTTTTTTCCTCCGGATATTGTAATCTCAGCAGCTTGAGGAGAGGTAATTACTCTTTCTCTCTTAAACAATCCTGCCTCTTCTATGGATTTTAATTCCTCTTGTAATTTGGGTTTAAATTGATCGTACATTTTAAAATTTTATTTACTGATAATTTTCGATTCCCATTGGTCAAAAATTCTGTTTGACCCTCTGATTTTTCTTACTTTTGCGCAAGCAAACCCAAATATAAACAAAAAGCCTCGGAAGGATGAGGGCTTTTTTAAACACCTGGAAATGGAAAAAATCTTAATCATTGGCGCTGCTGGACAACTGGGTTCAGAACTTACCAAAGCATTAGCGGATAGAGTTGGAGGAGAGCAAGTAATCGCAACAGATTTAAGGGATTCTGCAAGAGATTCTTTTGATTACTGCAGATTTGAAGTACTGGACGTATTGAACAAAGAAGCGCTTTACGATTTGGTAAAAGAAGAAAATGTAAGTCAGATTTACCATTTAGCTGCTGTCCTTTCTGCGACTGGAGAGAAGAATCCTCATTTCGCATGGCATCTAAATATGGAAAGCTTACTTTCTGTTTTAGAACTTGGAAAAGAAACCAATTTGGATAAAATCTATTGGCCTTCCTCCATTGCTGTATTTGGACCAAATACTCCAAAAATCAATACTCCACAATATTGTGTTAAAGAGCCCAACACGGTTTATGGAATTAGCAAACAAGCAGGAGAAAGATGGTGCGAGTACTACTTCCAAAAATATGGTGTAGATGTCAGAAGCTTAAGATATCCAGGATTAATCGGTTACAAATCCCTTCCTGGAGGTGGAACTACTGATTATGCAGTAGATATTTATCATAAGGCTTTGGCAGGGGAAAAATTCAATTGTTTTCTCAGAGAGGATTCCAACCTCCCAATGATGTATATGCCTGATGCTATTAAGGCGACCTTGGATTTGATGGATGCTCCCAAGGAGGCTGTAAAAGTTAGATCCAGTTATAATCTGGCAGGAATGAGTTTCACTCCAAAGGAAATCTTCGAAAGCATCAAAAAACATATCCCTGAATTTGAAATAGAGTACCAACCAGACTTTAGGCAGCAGATTGCAGATTCTTGGCCAGACAGTATAGATGACAGCAAAGCCAAAGAAGATTGGGGCTGGCAACCAGATTTCACCTTAGATGCAATGACTAAGGACATACTTGAAAATTTACCCGATTATTTTCCTGTTGAAAAATAATCAGGAAATAAGAAAAAAGCCTGGCAGTTAATTTCTACCAGGCTTTTTTTATAATTTCTCTGAAATCAACTCCTCATCGAAACCCAAAGTCAAACTTGTATCCGGATACAGGATTATGGGCCTTTTAATCATACTGGAATTTTCAGCCAAAATAGGAACGGCAGTTTCTTTTTGTTCTAAGTCTTTCCTTTGCTGCTCGTCCATCTTACGGTAGGTCATTCCTTTCTTATTGACCAATTGGCCCAATTCAGTCTTTTCTAAAAATTTGTTTAAGAGATCGGAAGAGGGTTTTTGCTTTTTGTAATCGATAAACTCATAATCAACTCCCTTTGAATCCAGGTAGTCAAAGGTTTTTTTCATCGTATTACAATTCTTGATTCCGTAAACTTTCACTGACATAATTAATGTATTGAGTTTTATTTTTTAAGTAATATTAAAGCCAAGAATCATCCCAAATTAAAAGCTAAGACAAGCACCTACTTGCTAAAATTCGTCTATCCCTGACTTCCTTTTAAAATCTAAAAAAAGGCCAAATTGTTCCTTACTGCCCCAAATGATTCCAATTGATTAAGGTATTCCAAACCAAAGGAGCATCATGGTGATTAAGAAAACGATGTAATGGGTCAAAAGTAAAAGCCACTACTCTGCCTTTACCAATCGGCACATTGAATATTCCTCCATGACCGATGATGGTTTGCTCATTTCGCACCATACCAGATCTTACATACGGAGCCTGTTTTCCTGAATCTCCTTTCTTTTCAAGGGTTTTGTTTGGGTTCTCCATCCCCATAATTGGCCCAGTGTATGGTTCTTCATCTTTTAGAGGTTTGGTTCCATATTGTAGTACCATCAAATCCCTTTTTGCTAAGTCAACTTGGTAAAGTGGGCCATTCCCCTTGAAAATCGAAAAGGTTTCTGGATACCCATATAAAATAGGGCTGGATGTATTCTTTGCTTTCACAGTGACTACTGAACCTGGATGAAATAAACCTGAGGCAGTATAAGACTCTAAATCCCTTGTGATTCCAGTTTCAGCTATCATTCTGGTAGAATTATCAATACTGATTACAACTCCACCATTTTCAATGAATTTTTTCAATTGATCAATTCCCACAAATCCAGGTCCACCAGTCATATCATTGGTTTGATCTGGATATCCATGAGAAGGAAAATCTGCAGTCTTGGTATAAGGCATAGGGCCAAACCTGCTGTCTATTCCATGGATAAAATCCGCAGCTTCTCCCCTAGCTCTCGGGATTAGGATTACATCGAATCGGGAATTTAGATTTCCTGCTTTGAGATCATCTTTATCAATAGAAGTGTAAGGAATTTCTCTTTGCTCAAAGGTAAACCGGGACCAACCTTCGTCTTGCGTATTAATCCAAGTATGATATATAGCTACCCTTGGCAAGCTTACTTTTTGCAGATCTGACTGCTTCGGCGCTGAATTGCTTCTTATTAAATCCAAAGCAAATTTTTCGGATAACTCTTCAGAATCGGAAGAACTTATTCCCTTGATCATAATTGAACCAGATTTTAAAGTATCTGATTCGAGGGCAAACTCAGATTTCAATACTTGAATATCCGCGCCACTCTTTTTCTGCTTGATCCAGTAAAGTGCCGGTAAGACATTATTTTGGGCCTTATAGGAAATGTAATACGTGGAGCCGGAACTTTTAACTTCTCCTTTGTAAACAGCATTATTTTCCAGCATTTTTAAAGAAGACACATCAAAATCAATCGAATCTTTTGCATCAACTTTTACCCCGTACAAGTAACTCAAAGTCCAAGCAATGTCATCATAGGGAGGAAACTTTGCATCTTTTGGATAATTTTGTTCTGAAAGAAGCGTAACTGCTAAATTTCTATAAGGCTGATCCAAAAGAATGACATAGTCTTCATTTTCTGCCTGATGAACTTCTATTGCCTGAGCTCTCAATTGATTGACCAAATAAGCTGCCATGGCTGGATCTCGTTGTTCCTTTGGGATCACATAAGCTCTTGGACCTTTGGTCTTCCCTCTTCGGATAGAATTCACCCCTTTTTGATAAAAATTCCGCAATAACTGCTCTCCGTTTTGGGCAGCGTAGGTTAGAGAAGCTAATACTCCTGCCTGCATGTAATTGATATTGTTTCTCGCAGACCAATACACTTTTTCTGTTGGAGGATCAGGTCTATACCATTCTCTAGTGGTGGCAGGGTCCCCTGCATATCGGGATTTGGATAAATCTCTTAGGTAGGTATTAGCCCCGGCATTTCCGAAAGTCTCATAAAAGCGTCCATTGGAATTATGGTTATTAGCTACCCAAATCCCATATCCTGGCCACCAACCATCATAAAACGCCCATGTAAAAGCTCCAGGCATGCCTTGAGCAGCCAAAGTGGTAATATCATGGTTAGCCATAACTTGCCACTCTCCTATAGTCACAGGATCAACTTGTTCATTATAAGGACCTGTACCTGTTGAAATATAAAGTAAAGGCACAGACTCATGAAGATCCAGCATGACCGTAGGATGCCACTCGTAAAAGATGGAAAATATCCCTTTTGTGATAGCCTGGGAAACCTGTAGCCCATCTCTATTATTATCGTGGAACACATATTTCCCCCAATAAGGAGCTGATCTTGGAAACCCGTCATCCCACTCAGTTCTGGCTTTGGTAAATCTATAATACCAATCCACCAACTTATCTCTACCGTCCGGCTCAGAGACAGGGTTAATTAAAACAATCACATTATCCCGAATTTGCTTGACAGTTCTGTCTTCACTTGTAATCAAACGATAAGCAAGCTCCATGAGCATTTCCGGTGAACCCATTTCTGTAGAGTGCATTCCACCATTCAAATAATAGACAGGCTTCGCTTTTTGAAAAATATCTTCAGCTTGGTCAGCTGAGATTTTTCTAGGATCCGCTAATTGATCAAGGTATTCTTTATAAGTATCCAGACCATTCATACTTTCGTTATTCCCGATCACCACCAGATAAATCGGTCTTCCTTCTTCAGTAGTTTCTACCTGCTGTATGGATAAATGATCTGATTTTTCCGCCAATAATTGGTAATACTGATAAATGTCAGATGTTCTATGCATGACACCTGGAGCTCCTATTATTTCTCCAAAATGCTTTGAGGGAGATGGAATACTTGGATGATCTATAACGTCTAAAACAGAGGTGGGCAAAAATCTTGTGTCAGTAGTATACTCCCTGATTTTAGCATTGTAGGCTTCATCTACCTTTTGTCCATAGCCAGACAAAAAAGGTGAAATGAATATGCATGCCAGAAGAAATGATTTTAGCTTCATGGATTTTTGGGTTGGTGGTAAATAAAATTTCTTGGGGAAGAAGTTAAGGGATTTACCCGAAAGCTTTCCTGAAATTTTCACAAACAGGTCAGCCAATTTATGAGTGGGCATAAAAAAAGGCCGAATTAACGGCCTTTCACTTATGAATGGATTTCCAACATACTTTCTCTATGAGCATCCAGAATTTTTTGAATCAAATCATCTGTCAAAGCAGTGGATAGAAATAAGCTCTCAAACTGAGAAGGAGCTAAGTAAACTCCTCTTTTCAGCATAGCTTGGAAGTACTTACCAAAAAGCGCTGTATTTGACTTCTTTGCAGATTCAAAATCAATCACAGGCTCATCAGAAAAGAATAAGGAATACATACTGCCTAAATGATTAACAGTGTAAGAGTAGCCTAATTCAATATTAATCTTCTTTATTCCCTCAGAAATTTTTCTTCCGATTTCATTTAGAGCTCCGTAAATCCCATGATGCGCATTCAAATGCCTCAGCATTGCCAAGCCTGCGGCCATGGCTATGGGGTTTCCTGATAATGTACCTGCTTGATAAACCGGTCCTGCTGGAGAAACATGCTCCATGATTTCTTTCTTGCCACCATAAGCACCTACTGGCATGCCACCGCCGATAATTTTTCCCAGAGTAGTCATGTCAGGAGTTACTCCAAATAGTTCTTGCGCACCACCGGGAGCTAATCTAAATCCTGTCATCACTTCGTCAAAAATCAAAACGATTCCCTCCCGGGTACAAATCTCTCTCAAACCTTCCAAATAGCCAGGCATAGGAGTAGCCAAGCCCATATTACCGGGAACTGGCTCTAAAATTAAAGCCGCAATTTCTCCCTTATTAGCAGCCACCAATTTCTCAATTGCATCCAAAGAATTATAAGGAGCAAGCAGGGTGTCTTTTGCAGTTCCTTTGGTGACGCCCGGTGAATCGGGATTTCCCATGGTAATAGCACCTGAACCAGCAGAAATCAAAAATGAATCTCCGTGACCATGATAATGCCCTTCCATTTTGACAATCTTATCCCGACCTGTATACCCTCTAGCCAGACGAATCGCGGACATGGTTGCTTCAGTTCCCGAATTAACCATCCTCACTTTCTCTACCGAAGGCACCATACTGATAATCAATTCGGCAATTTCTATTTCTCTAGCGGTAGGAGCCCCGAATGAGGTTCCATTTTCCATAGCCTTAATCACGGCCTCTCTAATCAGAGCATGATTGTGGCCAATAATCATCGGCCCCCAGCTATTAATCAACTCTATATATTTGTTGTCATCTTCATCAAAGATAAATGCCCCATCGGCTCTTTTGATGAAAATAGGATCACCCCCCACTGCACGAAATGCACGGACTGGTGAGTTTACTCCACCTGGAATAAAATTTTGGGCATGGGCAAAAAGCCGCTTGCTTTCAGAAATATTCATTGATTTGTTAAAGGTTTCAATTCACCGTATTCAAAACCGAATACAGGTACATAATTATTTGAATTGCTGTTCAGAAAATTAAATCCCCAGGTTATGTTTCCTTGTTGAAACTGCTGTTGATTCAAGCTCCTCCTAAGATCAAACCCAAAGCTCGGGCTTAAGTTGGAGGAAAGCCAAAATATTAGCTCCTTCCCCAAAACAGCATTCATAGAAGGGAAGACTAAATTTTTGTTATAAAAATCCGTTTTAAACGCAATCATTGCCTCTTTATCCAAAGCTGGAGAATTATTGGAGATAAAGTAGAAATTCGGATCCTCCAACATTTCAAAATTCGCAAAATTGAAACCAAGCCAGGAATCCATTACCAAAATCGGTAAAGAGGTTGTTACTGATTCTATCAAAGAAAGTGTAGACTGGGCAATGGCAGGATCATCGGTCAGCATTATCACTTGATCTACCTTCAAATTGGCACTATCTCTTCCAGGCCTTACTCCTAAATCAGCAAGAAAACTAGCTGCATTTCTGGGATTCAAAGGTTGGGAATCCACTATTCTAAACCCTTCTTTTGTCAATTTTTCCTTCAGAAAGGCATTCATTTTTTCATCCCTTGAACTATTGCTGTATCCAATGGCCACTCTTTTACCCCACCTTTGAGATTTCAGATTTTGAATAATTCCATCTACTATATTCTCAGCAGATGGTCTGAATAAATAGCTATACTGCTTATCCTGAAATCTTTCTCCCAAATTGGAAAGAGGATGGATAAAAGGAATCTTGGCATTTTCCGCAAATGCGCTCACTAAATCAGATTCCTCCAAGTAAATAGGTCCAACTATTACATCGGCACGTTTTACTGCAGGTTCTTTCAGAATATTCTGCAAGTGGTTTAAATCTCGCTTAGAATCAAAGGAAATCAAATTCACCCTTTTCCCTTCTCTTTTAAGTTGATTTACACCAAACCGAATCCCTTCAAATAATTCATAGGTAAATGATGATGGAGAAATTTCTCCAGACCTGCCATCAGTAAAAGGAAGAATTACCACAATATCCAAAATCTCATCTTTGATTTTAGATGAACCACTTAATTCTCCTATTCTCTGAAGCTCATAATACAGTGCTCTTTCTTCTGAAGAAAGTACCGATTTGCTATTCAAAACAGTACTTAAAGCTGCAGTGTAGCCGGATAATTCCTGAAACTCTCTCAAATTTCTAATCAAGAAATCAGGGCTTTGCTTGATTAGAAATTCATAAATTAAATTCTGCGCTTTTCTTTTGATCTCTTCATTTTGAAGCTGGCTAACTTCCTTCAGCCCCTGCAGTGCCTGACTATTTTGAAAGTATGCTGTTGCTAAAAGGTATTTAGCCTCCTCGCCTTTATTCCAATTTCGGGATGCAAGAGGTTCAAGAAAATCTATGGCTTGATTAGGCTGATTGGCACCCAAAGCAGCCTGAGCTCCGTGAAATGCTGCGTAATTGGCTAGATTCCCATATTTTTCAACAGAAACAAATTCCTTAAAAGAATTCATGGCCTCCCAATAGGACCCGGAATTTAATTGAACTTGTGCTCGTCTATAACTCTCAGGTAAATTCTGAGACCAAGCCAAAATACTAATGAAAAAAACTGATAGGAAAAGGAAGGATTTTCTCATGAATCAAGGGTATGAATCAAACTGAATAGACAAATTTAAGCCATTATTTCCAAACCCAAAGTTTGGACCATAATAGATTATAAAAGCAAAACCCGAAGACAAAGCCTCGGGTTTTAACATTTATTGATTTTTTAAAATTATTCCCACTCGATTGTTGCTGGTGGCTTGGAAGAAATATCATAGACCACTCTATTAACACCTTTTACACGGTTGATGATTTCGTTGGACATTTTTCCCAAGAACTCATACGGTAAATGAATCCAATCTGCAGTCATTCCATCTATGGAACCTACTGCTCTCAAGGCAACCACTCTTTCGTAGGTACGCTCATCTCCCATCACCCCTACAGACTGAATAGGAAGAAGTATTGCACCAGCTTGCCAAACTTGATCATATAAGCCATGATTTTTCAAGCCTTGAATAAAAATATGATCAACCTCTTGCAAGGTTTTTACCTTTTCAGCAGTGATATCTCCCAAGATTCGTATAGCTAGACCCGGACCAGGGAAAGGATGTCTTCCAATAATGGTTTCGGGAATCTCCAAAGCTCTTCCCACTTCTCTTACCTCATCTTTGAATAAGGTATTCAGAGGCTCAACAACGGATAGCTTCATGAAATCTGGAAGTCCTCCTACATTGTGGTGAGATTTAATGGTGGCAGAAGGACCTTTGACGGATACTGACTCAATCACATCTGGATAGATCGTACCTTGACCCAGCCATTTAACTCCGTCAATTTTGTGAGCCTCATCGTCAAATACTTCAATGAAGACTCTCCCGATTGCTTTTCTTTTGGCTTCAGGATCTGTTAATCCAGCCAAGGCATCATAAAACCTTTGCTTGGAATCTACACCTATCACATTCAGACCCATGTCTTTGTAGGATTCTAGTACTTCTTCGAATTCATTCTTTCGAAGCAATCCATTATCCACAAATACGCAGGTAAGTTGATCACCAATTGCTCTGTGAATTAAAGTTGCAGCAACTGATGAATCCACACCACCGGATAAGCCCATCACTACTTTATCGGATCCAATTTTAGATTTCAAATCTTCAATAGTCGCATCAATAAATACATCAGAGGTCCAATCCTGAGCACATCCGCAAATAGAAACCACGAAGTTTCTTAGAAGATTTTTTCCTTCCGTAGAGTGTGTTACTTCAGGGTGGAACTGTATCCCGTAGGTTTTTTCTCCTTCAATCTTAAATGCAGCCACTTCTACAGAAGAAGTACTGGCAATAACTTTAAAACCTTCCGGTAATTTTTTGATGGTATCTCCATGAGACATCCAAACAGTAGAACCATGAGTCATTTCTTTTAGAAGATCATGGTGCAGGTCAATATGGTCAAGATTAGCTCTTCCGTACTCACGAATCGTGGAAGGAAGCACCTCGCCCCCATATTTATGCGCTAAAAGCTGAGATCCATAACAAACTCCCAAAATCGGAAGCTTGCCTCTCAAGCTATCCAAATCCAAATCAGGAGCTCCTTCATCTCTTACGCTGCAAGGAGACCCGGATAAAATGATCCCTTTGATATCATCATTGATCTCAGGAACATTATTAAAAGGGTGAATTTCACAATAAACATTCAGCTCTCGAACTCTTCGGGCGATGAGTTGGGTGTACTGAGAACCGAAATCGAGGATCAAAATTTGTTCTGCCATGCGCAAAGGTAAGCAGGATGGTCGGTTTGCTGAAATACGGCAAAGAAAATTTGGTGATAGTTTTAAACAATATTCCAGTAAAATTCATAAATAAACTAATTATCAGCTATTTATAGAATAATAATTACTGCGTATCCTCTTCCTCTCCAAATAAGGTTTTTAACTCAACTGCATCTATCCCCTTTTCTTCCTGAAGGTATTTCCCAAAAACGGCAGTGGAACCATGAGTCAGATAGACTTTTTCAGCTTCAGTAGCAGTAATTGCCTGTATCAATCCCTCCCAATCAGCATGATCTGATAAAACAAATCCCCTGTCGGCTGCTCTCCTCCTTCTGGTGCCTCTAATTGCCATCCAGCCTGAACAAATCCCTGTCCTATAGGGAGAAAATTTTCGCATCCAGGGAGTTCCCATGGCCGATGGTGGCGCTATAATCAAAGCCCCTTTGTATTTACTTTTTGGAATTTCTTGAGTGACTTTTGGGACATCCCAAAGGGAAATGCCATTTGCCAATAAAGCTTGGTTGGTGTTCCAGACTGCTCCATGAACGAAAACTTCACCAATATCAGGATTCAGGTTTTGTAATATTCTTTGAGCTTTTCCCAAAGAATAAGCAAATAGCACTGAATTTCGGCCTTCAGCTGCATTTTCTTGCCACCAAGAATTGATTTGATTGAAAATCTCTTGTTGACTTTCCCATTTATAAATCGGGAGCCCGAACGTGCACTCTGATACAAATTCATGGCACTTAACAGGCTCAAATGCAGCTGATAGTCCATCATTTTCCACTTTATAATCACCACTAACTACAGCTACACGGCCTTTGTGCTCCAGTCTAATTTGAGCCGACCCTGGGATATGTCCGGCAGGATGAAAAGAAACTTTTACTCCGTTAATTAAAAGATCATCACCGTATTCGAGGGTTTGAAGATTGATATCCTCTCCTAACCTCAGTTTCATTACTTCCGCAGAGTGATGATGAGCTAGGTAAGCCTTCATGCCCCAACGAGAGTGGTCTGAATGCGCGTGGGTGATTAGCGCTTTGTCAACCGGCCTCCAGGGATCTATAAATACTTGGGCGGGAGGACAATACAACCCAGATTCTGTAAGTTCTAGCAAATTCAATTGGATAGAGATCTTTGATTAATTTAAGCCATAGAACCCCAATTTTGTTTATTTCAACTCATAAAAGTAAAAAGTCTGAAAATCTCTTTCTTCAGCATTCGGGTCTTCACCTGGTTTGGCATTAACTGAATAGAGTAACTCTTTTTTTGCCTGAAGTTTAATTGGCCACTCCCCTTCCCAAAGCTTTTTATCATCTTTTAAAACCTGGTAGACAGGCGTTTTATATTTTTCTTCTACGCTCATATACTTTTCATCCCCAACTACTCTCCTATCTAAAGCATCAACTTCTTCATCCGGAGTCCCTTTTAAGTACCATGTAATTAAGTATTCATTAGAAATAGTAAAATCACTGAACGTTGAACCTCGGAGCTCTTCAAATATAGCCCCAAAATTATCTCCTGGACTGGGTTTGATTACTTTAAAATCCTTTCCTGGTTTTAATTCCAAAGAATCTACTAAGATTAACTCAGGAAATTGATAAATGTAAACTTTTGGCGTCATTAAAAATTGAAGATAAAGCAGGTCATCTTTAATAAGGGAATTAGCCTCATAAGAAAAATAACCTCCGGGAAATTGAAGAAAATTGACGGATGATGGGATGGGTGCCTCGAAAAGAACATTTCCTTTTAGATCTAATGTCTTCAAAAAATCATATTGACCCACCAGTGGACCGTCTTTGGAAAATATTTTATCAGAATCATCTTGAATGTAACCAAACTTATATTGATAAGCATCACTAATCAATAAACTTGGTGTGTTACCCAAAAATCTAGTATATACTGTCACGTTTGGAACTCTTGCCTCAAGTAAATTAAAATCTAGGTCATAAATATAGGTGCCCGCATAGGTTTCAATTAGAATTTGGTTTTCACTCATAAATTGAGCCGCTGTAAAATACTTGGATTTATAACTATCAGGCCCGTCCTGAGCTCGATTAGCAACCTTGAGAATATTACCTGAATTGTCTGTTAGGATAAATTCATTGCTTTTAAAATCGAATAACAAAAATTTCTGAGCATCATCAGAATAATCCAGTAAAGTTGGAACGACCAAGCGATCTATGCGCATACTGTCCACCAAGACCAATTCTGGGACATAAGCACCTGAGACTTCCTCGGTTTTTTTTTGACTGCAGCAAAAAAAAGTAAAAACTGCAATAAGTATTGAAAAGGAGTATTTCATAAAGTCTTTTTATAAAACTATTAAATACTTTTAAAAAAGAAAAGAGGCTGTCTCATAATTCGTTCTAATGTCAGCCTGAGTGTAGTCGAAGGTCAACTATATCATCCTAGCCTACATTTCGACTTCGCTCAATGTGACAAAATCACTTTTGAAACAGCCCTTTTAAATTTCTTGTGGAAGTTTGTCAGGTTTGGCGTAACTAAGTCTACTCAGCTTTTCACCGACATAATACTCATCAAGGCCTGTAACCGTCACAGATTCCAATATATTTAGATCAAGAGATCCATCTTGCCTTAGCCCTTTTTCTTCCACGTAAATGTGATCTATAGAAGCTATCAGCAAAACAGTTTCATTAATTTTTAACGTTTGTGTCTCAACTAATGAACAGCCCAATTTAAGAGGACTCTTTTTAACAAAAGGGGCATAGAATTGCTCCAAATATTCCTCTTCAAGCCCAGTTTTTTCAAATTCAGAACCCTCCCATCTAGCCGAGGTCCAGTGAGCTTCTTTGTAAAATTCTGGGGTAACATGATTGAGAGTAAACACCTCTGTATCCAGAATATTTTCCAGCGTATCTCTTTGAACAGTATGAGGCCTAAAGAGAATCCCCACCAATGGAGGAGATGCACCTATATGAAAAACCTGAGAAAAAGGAGCCAAATTATTGATTCCTGATTTACTCTTTGTACCAATTAGGTTTAGGCTTTTATATCCTGAAAGGCAATTGATAAGGTTTCTTCTGAAAAACGAATCTGATTCCAGAATATCCTCTTTGCTGAAATGCTTGATCATTTTTTAATTGCCTCTTCAATGGTATCACAATATTTGATATCCAATTGATCAATAATATTATCCGGATAGGTTTCCAAAATCTGGTTCTTAGCTATTTGAACCATTTTTTCAAACCACTTTTCATCTGGAAGGATTTTACGATGGGTTTTCACACCATATGCTAACATATCTTTCTTCCAATGAATGAAATACCATTCCATTGTAGGTTGATGAAAGGCTCTCAGAGATCTCTTGTCGAAAATGAATTTTTCGTACTTACCTGCTTTAACTATCTCCCCTATTTGATTGAAAGTTTCCTTGAAATCTTCAATGGGTATATAGTCCGCAAGTAATTCACAAATCACAATTCCTTTGTCAGGATTAATTAAAACGCGTGCATACTTTTCTTCAAAAGCCAGTTCAAAATCTCGCGTTTCTGATGGATATAAGGTGTCGTTCATGGCAAGATGGTGAGGGATTAATAGACTGTATTTTTACGCTTGGTTTCAGATTGATTGACTTCGTCTTTGAATTGCTCCAAGCGAACTTCTAGGTTTGAGGCATATTCGAGAGTAGTCCGCATCATGTCCTGCTGAGACCTAATTTGCTCTTTCAGCCTCGCAAGCTCTTGATTAACTTCTGCAAGCTTATTCTCATAGTCTTTCTTTAGCCTTTCTTTTTCGAGTTGGGCTTTCCTCAATTCTTCCTTAAACAATAGGAATGATTCAGGTGGAGTCTTCATATTCACAGCTCGTTCTTCTCGGGACCGTACCCTAAGTAATGACAAAATTCTATTGAAATTGTTTAAAGTTTATTTAAGATTGGACATTCCTCCATCCAAATGCAAAATCTGACCTGTCATCCAGGAACTTTCCTCAGACAGCAAAAATACTGCAGCATTAGCAATGTCTTCCGGAGTACCATATCTACCGATAGGATGTCTTTTATTACTTGCTTCTTTTTTATCATCAGATGACAACAATACATTTGCCAATGGGGTGTCTGTCAAAGATGGAGCTATGGCATTTACTCGAATCTTTGAAGGAGCCCATTCGGCCGCCAATGATCTTGTCAGCCCTTCTACAGCACCTTTTGCTGCTGCAATACCGGCATGAAAACCCATACCAGTCTGAACTGCAACCGTGCTAAACATTACAACTGAAGGCGAATCAGACTTTTTCAAAGCCTTCATAGAAGCTTGCAAAACTTTAACTGCTCCCAAAAAATTAATGTCTAATTCTTTTTGGAAATCACTTATGCTAATTCTATGAAAAGGCTTCAGATTTATAGTGCCTGGACAATAAACCAAACCATCAATAACATCAGGTGAATCTGGTAACTGGTCAAAATCTTCGGTGATGTCTAATTCAGTAGTTCCATCCCCACTTTTGGAATACAAATAGAGATTTGCACCTCTTGATTTTAATGATTCCGAAATAGCTTTTCCAATTCCTGAGTTTCCTCCGATGATAATAATATTTTTTCCTTGCATAACATGTTTGGTTTCATGTATAAAAGCATTTGATGAAGGAATTTGTTTTGGGAAAAACAAAAAAAACCGAGCTTTTGCCCGGTTTTTAAAGTTGGTTTAGTAGGATATATTTTACTTTTCTAAACTGATATACTTCAGAAATTCATTTCTAGCCTGTTCGTCTCTTTCAAACTTACCTGAATAAAAGGAAGTAACAGTTGAGCTGTTGGTGTCATTGACACCTCTTGAACTGACACACATATGATATGCATCCATGATAATAGCTACATCTTCAGTGCCTAAAACTTCTTTAAGCTCGTTACCAATTTGCATGGTCAGTCTTTCTTGAACCTGAGGCCTTTTAGCAAAATACTGTACTATTCTATTAATTTTGGAAAGACCGATCACATTTCCATTAGAAATGTAAGCCACATGAGCCTTACCATAGATAGGAACGAAATGATGTTCGCAATGAGAATGAAACGTGATATCTTTTTCTACCAACATTTCATTGTATTTGTACTTGTTCTCAAAAAGTTTTGCAGCTGGCTTATTCTTTGGGTTCAAACCTGCGAAAACCTCCTTCACATACATTTTGGCCACCCGATGAGGAGTACCTTTCAAACTATCATCTGTGAGATCTAACCCCAAAATGTTCATGATTTCACGGAAATGCTTTTCAATCAATTCCACTTTTAAATCATCATCCATTTCGAAAGCATCCTCTCTCAAAGGAGTTTCTAAAGAAGTTCCAACATGCTCTTCACCGATTTCCTCAAATGAAGCCCGGGACAGATTAATTCCCATCGTATTCAACAAAGTTTCTTTCTGTTTCATAAAGTCGAATCGTTAATTCGAATTTCCGATCAATTTTTTCCCTCAAAATATTCCAAATAACCACTGCAATATTTTCAGCGGAAGGGTTGAGATTTTTGAATTCATCGGTATCCAAGTTTAGGTTTTTGTGGTCAAATTTATTTAATACGTGCTTTTTGATAAGATCGCTAAGCACTTTCATGTCATAAACGTATCCTGTATCAGGATCAACTTCTCCCCTGAGTTTTACTATCAAATCATAATTGTGTCCGTGGTAATTGGGATTATTGCATTTACCAAAAACAGCTTGGTTTTTTTCAGGTGACCAGGCAGGATTGTTAAGCCTGTGCGCGGCGTTAAAGTGCTCTTTGCGGAATACGGTTACTTTCATTACTTCTCTGAACAGCAGTTCAATTATTTTTGTTTAATTTTTATTTAAATTCTTTAAACAGAAATTTCAAACTCCTGCTGTTCAATCATTTATTTTTTGCGTTCGGCAAAATTAACCATTTATCAAATTCAGAAGTAAGAAATAGAAATTTTAACCGTAAAAGGAACAAAAGTCCACTTTATTTTAGTTCCTTAACGTGGACGGTCGCTCATCACCCAGATTAGCCAAGTCCTTGATAATCAAATAATATCCTAGTTAAATATTTGGCTTGGCTTTTGTAAAGAAGGAAAAACTATGACCCTACCTACCATAATTCACACGCTAATAAGCTTTGCTTTAACAGCAAATATCATACACACACCTACTACACCCAACCTCTCTAAACTATCTGAAAGTGAAAAAATTTATCAACTGATAGTTGATGATGCAGCTTTGGTTCCATCCAAAGAAATTTTTGACCTTGCTATGAATGGGTGGGAAAAGGTTGAGCATAATTTGGAAAATCCTGTTTTGACAATTATTGATTTCAGCCTCCCATCTACCGAGAAAAGACTTTGGGTAATCGATATGGAAAAATCAGAAATCTTAATCAACACAGTTGTATCACACGGTAGAAATTCCGGTCAATTGATGGCTGAATCTTTTTCCAATAAACCCGAATCTTATAAGAGCAGCTTGGGATTTTTTAAAACAGCGGAGACTTATTTTGGGAAGCACGGCTATTCTTTGAGAATCGATGGACTGGAAAAGGGAATCAATGATCAAGCACGAAACAGAGCTATAGTTATCCATGGCGCAGATTATGCAAAGGAAGAATTTGCGAAGGCTACAGGACGATTAGGAAGAAGCTTAGGCTGTCCAGCACTACCCCCTGATATCAGCAAAGAAGCAATAGACATTATAAAAGAAGGATCATTAATGTTTGTGTTCGGCAAAGCTCCTGACTACTTAGAAAATTCCGAACTAGCTCAACCTTAAAAAGATCTTAGGGCCGCTAAAATCTCAGAGTCACGCTGATAGATATCTGATCTGAAATGACCCTTTCCATTTGAGTCCGCCCAGAAAGTAAGGTAAACCAAGATAACGGGTATCTTTTTGTCCAGGTTTACAATTTGTTCTCTAGGCTGATTCATAGCTTTTTCAATTTTTTGTGAATCCCAATCTTGATTGTTTTTTAATAGTAATTGTGCTAGTTGGGTGGGGTTTTTCAATCTGATACAACCATGCGAGAGCGCTCGCTCTTCCTTTTCAAATAAGTTTCTCGTAGGAGTATCATGAATATACACGCTGTACTTGTTCGGAAACATAAACTTAACTAGTCCAAGCGAATTATTTTGCCCTGGCTTTTGCCTAATCAAGTATGGAAAGGACTTGCTGCTAAAATCTACAGTAGAAGGATCTACATATTTCCCTGATCGGGTAATCACCTCCATATTATTTCTAGTTAAATAAGAAGGGTTTTTTCTAATGGCAGGAAGGGTTTCATTCCGCATAATGGAATAAGGAATATTCCAATATGGACTGAAAACAATATAACTCATCTGAGCTGAAAAGACTGGAGACTGATGATAAGGCTGGCCAACAATCACTTTTTCAGAAAAAATCGTGTCCCGATTATCAATAAAATCCAATTCAAAATTGGCAATATTGACCAAAATGTAGGTGGAATTTTGAATGGTGTCCGGAAGCCACCTCAACCTTTCCAAGTTTACTGAAGCTTTATCGATCAAACTTTTTGGAGATTGATTAAGAGCCTCTAAAGTCATTTTACCTAAGATTCCATCTGCTTCAAGTCCATTGTCTTCCTGATATCTTTTTATCGCTTCAAAAAGAAGAGAGTCATAGAGTTTTGACGATTTATCAGCAACAGTAGATCCGACAAGATATTCCCAGAAAATCAATCTATCTCGTAAAGCGGGAATAGCAGAATTTGTCTCACCAAATTTAATTGATTTGTTTTCTTTGACTGGTTTCCAATCCAAAGAATCATTTTTCGCAATGGATTCGAGATTTCTGACTACTTCTCTGCCCTTTCGATAGATTTCAAATTTAGGATAAACAGACTGGATCACTGGCCGAATTTCTTTTCTAATAAGAGCAGTATGCAGTAATTCTATATAGTCTAATTGCTTTTGAATAGGCTCAATTCCCCAGTTACTTTTCAAGGACGATGGGTCTACTTTTCCAACTTCCAAATGAGTAACCAGCTTGAAAAACGCATCAGTTAAAAGCAAATCAAAATCTGCCAAATCACTGAAATCATTCCCATTTTTCTTCTTTTTGTTACTTTCAAAAGCTTCGAAGAAGGTCTGAATTAATTTCAAATTATACTCTTCAGGGTTTAGCCCATCATATTTTGACTGGATGATCTCGTAGCGCATCTCATAAGCAAACTCTGTCAATTCCCCATTTAAAGACCAAACTGGGTTAAACTCCCTTGCTCCATAAAAAGTATGAATTTCACTGGATGTCAATAATGGCGAGCCCCTCACTTCCAATTTTCTTTGGGGTTGATCGGTCTCCAGGATAAATCTGATCTTATCAGCAACCTCCTTTTGACTGGCGAAAGCCGAGCAAACTCCTGAGAATAAAAAAACCGCAATCAAAAAGAAGCGGTTTATATAGTGGCTATTAGCTTTCATAAATTTTGAGTTATTCTTCGACCTTAAAATCCTGGTATTTTCTTCCCAAAGCCCAAGACTCTTTCAACATAGTCAAAAAATTCCCCATTTTGGCTAAAGGAATCAAATTTGGTCCGTCACTCAATGCCTTTGCTGGTTCTGGGTGGGTTTCAATAAAGAAGCCATCTATTCCAGTTGCGGCCGCTGCTCTCGCTAAAACCGGAGCAAACTCTCTTTGACCTCCGCTGCTTCCGCCTTGGCCTCCAGGTTGTTGAACTGAGTGGGTAATATCAAATACCACAGGAGCAAATTGCCGCATGATCGGAAGACCTCTCATATCTACAACCAGATTATGATATCCCAATGAGAACCCACGCTCGGTCAAACAGACATTTTCATTTCCAACAGATCTTACTTTCTTGACTGCATACTGCATGTCTTCAGGAGCCATAAACTGACCTCTCTTAATTTTTACAGCCTTTCCGGTCTCTGCTGCAGCCAGAAGTAAATCTGTTTGCCTACATAAGAAAGCCGGAATCTGAAGCACGTCTACTACTTCGGCCACTTCAGCTGCCTGATAACTTTCATGAATATCCGTTACCAAGGGCACATCCAAAGCTTTACCTACCCGCTGCAAAACCTCCAAAGATTTATCCATTCCTATGCTTCGGAAAGAATTGGAAGAGGTTCTATTTGCTTTGTCAAATGAGGCTTTGAAAACATAGTGAAAGCCATTTTCCTCAGCCCATGCCTTCACCTTCGTGCCAATTTCCAAACAAATATCATAGCTTTCCACGGCACAAGGGCCAGAGAAAAGGACAGGTTTATCGGAACCTAAAACAATTCCCTCTCTGATTTTCATGGTGCTTGTGGTTCTATTCATCTTCTTTTGCTTTTACGATATGATTTTCAATCAAAGGAATCAATTTGCCTTTGGAATGTAATATTAAGTCTGCTACTTCTCTGAAAACACCTTTGCCTCCAGCAGCAAGGGTGACATAATTCACTTGAGGTTTGACATATGCCAGTGCATCTGCTGGAGCCACTGAAAATCCAATTTTACTTAAAATAGGCAGGTCAATCAGGTCATCTCCAATATAGGCGACCTCATGCAGTTCTATTTCCAGCGTTTCCAGGATTTCGCTCAGTTTTTTCCATTTATCTTTTACACCATGATAATGAAAATCAAAGCGCAATTCCTCGCATCTGTTCTCCACTACCTTAGATGAGCGACCTGTAATTGCACCCACCATAATGCGGTTTTTTCTCAAATGCTGTACAATCAAGCCATCTTTGACATTGTATTTCTTATACTCCGTGCCTAAGTCATCATAGATGATCCCACCGTCGGTTAGCACACCATCTACATCAGTAATCAGTAATTTGATAGCCGATGCTTTTTGCAAAACCTCCTCTGAAATCCCGGAAAAGAGTTGATTGATTATTTCTTCTGTTTCCATTGTATAGAGTATAGGTCTAGTCTTCGTTGTTCTAAGTTTCTTACGCTTCCAGCTTTTCTTTGCTTGGTCAAAAGATCTAAGTCCACATCCGCGACAATTGTAGTTTCTGCATTTTCAGATGCCTGGGCTACGATAGAATCATGTGGAAAAGAGAAATCTGAAGGGGAATATATAGCAGCCTGTGAGTATTGGATATCCATGTTTTCTACTTTTGGAAGGTTACCCACCGACCCTGTGATCGCTACATAGCATTCATTTTCTATTGCTCTTGATCTTGCGCAGGTATTTACTCTAAGGAAGGCATTTTTTGTATCCGTCCAGAAAGGGACAAATAAAATATCCATGTTTTGCTCTGCAAGAATTCTCCCTAGTTCAGGAAATTCCACATCATAACAAATTAGAATTCCAACCCTTCCTGCATCTGTATCAAACACATTGATTCCATTTCCTCCCTGAAGTCCCCAGTAAGCTGCTTCATCTGGTGTAATGTGAAGTTTGTATTGCTTGGCATGCGTTCCATCTCTCCTACACAGGTAACTTACATTTCGAAGTCTCTTGCCATCATATTCCGGCATGGATCCAGCAATGATGTTCACGTTGTAAGAAACCGCCAAATCACTCATTCTACTTACAATCTCTTCCGTGTAGTCTGCCAAATTTCGGATTGCTTCTGAGGCATCCATATCGTTGAACTCAGCCAATAGCGGAGCATTGAAGAATTCAGGAAGCAGGCAAAAATCCGATTTATATCCGGAAACAGTATCCACGAAAAATTCAACCTGCTGCATCAGATCATCCACATTGGAAAATCTTCTCATTTTCCACTGAACCAAGCCTAGACGAACAATGGACTTTTTATTTCCGATGAGCTTTTCGTCTTTTTCGTAATAAATATTGATCCATTCCAATAAAGTAGCATAAGCTCTGGAATCTATATCTTCTGGAAGATATTTCGTAATCACCTTCCTCACGTGAAATTCATTGGCCAATTGAAAGGAAAGTACTGAATCGAAAATCTCCTTATTTTTTACCAAATCAATGTACTTTCGAGGAGTCATTTCATCAGCATAATTAGTATAACCGGGAATCCTTCCACCAGCAATGATAGAGCGGAGATTCAGGTTTTCGCAAAGCTCTTTACGGGCATCATAAAGTCTACGCCCCAATCTCATACCACGATATTCTTGATGAACGAATACATCTGTACCATATAGCGTATCTCCCTCATCATCATGAGTATCAAATTTACCGTAACCGGTGATTTGATCGTAAGTATGGTTATCCCCAAATTGAGAATAATCAACAATTATACTGAGAGCAGCAGCGACTACCTTTCCATTATCTTCAATACAAATCTGACCTTCAGGAAAAACCTTCAGCTGGTTCTTCAATTCCTGACGGGTCCAGGCCATGCCTTTGTCTTTGTATATCGATACCATGATATCACGGATATCATCGAAATCGGAAAGCTTAATATTTCGGAGTTTTAATCGGTGCTCGAGTTCTTCTCTGTGTTTACTCATGTTACAAAATTAACTAAAATCAATCGATAATTTCAGATGGGCAAAATTTCCAACCTATAAACAAAATAAAATATGGATTTTTTAATCCAGCTAAAATTACTTTAGATTGGGTATTCAATTCTGATGATTAATCGACGAATTTCGAAAAATACAGCGATTTTCTATGCAAAGTGAAGCAAATAATACAAAAGCAGCTCCTGTCTCTAATTTTATAGATTGGCTGGAGGAAATTTTAAATGTCAGTTTGGTTAATTTGGGGGAATCTAAACTAACAATAGGCCTACTTCTTACGCTGATTTTTTCATTTATCGCACTTTTTGTGATTTCAGAATGGATTCGAAGACTCTTAGTCAATAAAATATTAAAGCGCTACGATATCACCACTGGAACCAGGCAATCTATTGGAACCATGGTCAAATATATCCTGATTTTAGCAGGTATATTTTCAATTTTGCAAACGAACGGAATTGACCTCAGCGCATTTGGAGTCCTTGCAGGTGCTATAGGTGTTGGTATTGGTTTTGGTTTGCAAAATGTGACCAACAACTTTATCAGTGGTTTGATTATTCTATTCGAGCAACCCATCAAAGTTGGGGATAGAATCGAAGTTGGTGACGTAACAGGAGACGTAATTAAAATTTCTGCTCGCTCCACCATGATCGTCACCAATGATAATATCACTATCATTGTCCCAAACAGCCAGTTTATAGATAGTCAGGTAATTAATTGGTCTCATTCAGACAGGATGGTAAGGTTTAATTTTCCTGTGGGTGTTTCTTACAAAGAAAACCCACAAAGAGTAAAAGAGATTTTATTAGATGTAGCCAAGAAAAATCCCGGAGTACTAAATACCCCTGAAACCGATGTGCTCTTTTCGGATTATGGCGATAACTCCATTAATTTTACTTTACGGGTTTGGACTTCAGAATATATCAACAGACCCAATGTGCTCAAAAGCCAACTTTATTATGAAGTATTTAAAAGGTTTGGTGAAGAAGGAATTGAAATTCCATTCCCTCAAAGAGACTTACATCTAAAATCAGGATTTGAAAATTTAAAAAATTAGGCTATTTTTCGATAAATTACCTGTGGAGTAGGCTTACAACTGGCCTAAAGATGAGAAAGTTACTTCTAATATTATTTTTATTTATCAGCTTTGAGTCTATCTCCCAAAGCTTCTATCGCTATCGTTTTGAGGAGCCATGGTCCTTTTCTGCCAGTATCGGACCTACTCAATATTTTGGAGAATTGTATTCCTTTTGGAAATATAATGAGGGAGTTCAGCCGGATTGGAATGCTAATATTGCATTCCATTATACAATAGGAACTCATTTACGGGCAAGAGGAGATTTTTCATATTATAAAATGTCGGGTCAAGATCCCCCTTCGGATCCAAGAGCCTTCAGAACTCCCAGAAATCTTCATTTCCGAGCTAAGAATTGGGAAGTAACAGGAATTATCGAATACTATTGGGATCCTGTGAAAGTTCCAAATATTCATAGACCACTTTGGAACCCTTACATATTTGTAGGGATAGGAATGTCTACCAATAACCCAGAAGCCCAACTTGATGGAGAATGGGTAGATCTGAGACCTCTTCAATTAGAAAACAATCCTTATGAAAGGTATATAGTAGTTTTCCCCATGGGATTGGGATTCAAGTACAAACTTAATGTCTACATGGATTTGACATTTGAAGGGAATTACAGATTCACTTTGACTGATTACATGGATGATATTTCGGCCTATAATGTCAGTGAGTTTTACCTAGACTTAGTTGATGATTATGTAACGGGAAGAAATCCCGATAGATTGAGGCTGGCTATTAGAAACCCAGGTTTTTTGGATGACAATGGTATGCCGGATGTAGATAAAATCCTTCGCAATGGAGGAAGAATCCGCAGAGGCTCAGGCCTTACTCATCGCTTTGACGGTTATATGACTGTCAATGTTGGGCTGGAAATTCATTTCTCTAGAGATATCTTTAAAAACTGGATATTCAGAAATAGAGTATACGAAAAGGCTTTCCGATTCTGGTAAACCTGCTTTTTATCATTTTTCATTCTTCATATTTCCATTAATTTCCGTAAATGATTTCCTCTAAACGAGGTGATATCTTTCTATGGAAAATCTAAACTATTGGGAATTTATAGCAGGATTGGGGATTTTCCTTTTAGGAATGCACCAAATGGAAAGTGGGCTCAAAGAGCTTGCTGGTAAATCCTTTAGGACCCTACTCCAAAAATTTACCAACAAAAGCTGGAAAGGCATTCTTACAGGGACCTTTATTACTTCAATTTTGCAGAGTAGCTCTTTGGTTACTTTGATGGTTTTAGCATTTTTAGGAGCAGGTCTCATCAGCCTTCAAAATTCCATTGGAGTAATACTAGGGGCCAATCTGGGCACTACAGTTACCGCATGGATTGTTGCCACTTTAGGATTTAAAATCAGCATTTCCTCTTTTTCACTCCCTTTTATAGGAATAGGAGCCTTATTCTTTCAATTCTTTGGCAAAAGAATTTACCTTAAAAATTTTGGTCTCCTCCTATTAGGTTTTGGGTTTTTATTTTTTGGGATTGATTTAATGAAAACCTCCATTGAATTGTTGGCTCAAAAAATGGAGTTGAGTCATTTTGCAGAAGTGAGACTGATATTCTTTTTAGGGCTGGGAATTATTCTCACTGCTTTGATTCAATCCAGCTCAGCTACACTGGTGATTTTACTCAGTGCATTAAATTCGGATGTAATCACTATAGATCAAGCGGCAGCTTCAACAGTGGGAGCCAATATTGGAACAACCATCACTGTTATTCTGGGAGCAATTGGTGGAACTCCCGATAAAAAAAGGTTGGCTTCAGTCCATTTCATATTTAATTTCTGTACTGGGATACTGATTTTTCCATTTATCCCCTATTTCATCGCCGTCTTAGAAAACAGTAGAATAGGAGGAGATCATTTGATCTTATTGGTTGTATTCAACACGTTGATGAACCTTGCGGGGATTATCATTTTCTTTCCTTTTTTGGGTTTTTTGAGATCTTGGATTAATCAACGTTTTAAAACCAAAAAAATCAGCTTAACCTCATTTATTCACAATGTGGACACTTCTGTTCCGGAAGCAGCCATTAAAGCTGTAGAGAAAGAGCTAGACTCGGTTTTCGATCGTACCAAATTCTTTATCAAGGAGACTCTGGGAATCGAGGCAAAAACAGGAGAACATGAAAGTATTTGGCAAAAAGTATTGGGCCGCTCATTTGAATTAATCCATGTCTACAACGAAATCAAAGAAATCGAAGACGAGATTACAGAGTATCATATAAAGATTCAAAGCGAACCAATCTCTGAAGTTGAGGCAAGACATCTAAGTTCGCTCATGGAATCACTTAGGTCCATGGTTTATTCAGCTAAAGCTATGAAGGGCATCACCCAAAACATTAAAGAGTTAGATTCAGCTGAAAGAAACCTACCGAAAAAATTCCTGCTTAGAATCCAGGATCATGCAAAAGTGTCATTTGAGCAAATAGAACAACTGAGGCTGGAAGAAAAAGAAAACAGAGAAGTACCTCAATGGCTACAGCAACTTCAATATCAAGATCAAATTTTTATGGAAGACTTATACAAAGAAGCAAAAAGCCATCAGACAGATATTCCATTTTCTACCTTAAGCAATGTTGGAAATGAATATTGTAGAAGTCTTTACAGTTTGGGTGTTGCCGTCTTCCATTGGCAACACCCAAAAACTGAATCATCTAATCTAGATCAACCAAAACAGGCTACTGCTTGATACTCAAAACGCCCAAATTGCCTTTAAATAAGACCGTTTCTGTAGTTCCTACTTGATAAGAAAGGCTTTTCTCATGGTGGCCTGTTTCAATTGCAATCCATTTGATACCATTTTCAGAAGTGAAGTTGATAATTCCATTTTCCACTTCTTTTGCATTGTGAATATGCTGATGGAATACGATTTCCTCATTTCCTTTTTGAAACATATCCATTCCTTTTTTTACTTCCTCGGAAGAAGTAAAGTGATCGGGAGTATTTACATAAAGCAAATGAACACTACACTTGAATGCTTTAAGGAGGGTTTTAATGATTGAAAAGCTTTCTCTTGATTTAAGATGGAAATTGGAACAAAAAGCAATTTTCCTTAGATCATTTCCATCCAAGGCTTCCTTCACAGCCAAAACAGGACAAGGAGAATTTCTCAATACTTTTTGCAAGGTTGAGCCTATAAATTTCCCCTCTGAGTAACCTTTCCCATAAGCTCCCATTACCAGAAGCTCCACATTTTCCTCTTTAATACTCCTTAATATCATTTCCCAAGGAACACCCACTTTTACTTGATAATCAATCTGGGATTTTGCTGGAGCTATTTCACGAACGTATTCAGGCAAAACTAATTCAGCTTCTTGCTTTTGTTCAGTTAGCTCGGAGTATTTCTTCTTCGCTTCTTCAGAAAGTTTATCAAAGTCTACTTCAGAAGGAATGACCGTAATCACTAAAATATTGGCATTGGTTTTCGCACTTATTTTCTGGGCAGTCTTGAGGGCTGCAAGAGAATAAGAGGAAAAATCAAATGGAACAGCTATAGTTTTCATGACTTCTAGATTTATGATGTATCCACAAGTTCACGAAAAGCCTGGCCAAATCCTTTGAAAAAGGTCAATAAAAAACCTGATAAAAATCAGTAAATCAAATCATTAAAGCTCCTTTTCCATCATTAAGTCACATCTGCAATATTTTCCGTCCATTACAGGAACTTCCACGAAACCTAAATCTTGATAGATTTTCAGTGCAGCCTGAAGCTTGGTATGCGTGTATAAAACTACTTTCCCAGCCCCCATTTCTTTGGCTTTTTCTAAAATTGCAATTGCCAGCTTCTTCCCAATTCCCAAACCCTGAGCATTCTTGGAAACGCCCATTTTGATCAATTCATAGGTTTGCTCATCAATTTTGGAAAGACCAACAGTACCTACGATTTCCTCTCCTTTTTTGGCGAAAATAATGGCACCTCCTTTTTCCAAAATCGTTTTTTCCGGCTGTTCCAACTGTTCTTTATCAAATGGCTCTATAGAAAACAACTCTTCTACCCAAGCCTTATTGATGATTTCAAAATGAGTGCGAAGTGAATTTTCGAAAGGAATGATTTGAATGGCTTCCACAATTACAGATAGGTTAAATAGGTAGTTATAAATTATTCTGCTAGATTAGGTTTGTTCAATCAAAAATCCAATGAAAAAATTACTTACCCTCTTTTTCATCCTCTTTTGCATCTCAAATTTGAGCAATGCACAAAGACCAGAAGAAAAATTAAGAGAATTGGGAATAGAACTTCCCGAGATTAGTGCTCCCATGGCCAATTATGTAAAGTGGAAGCGGGTGGGCAATCTGATTTTTTTGGCTGGGAATGGACCGGATATTTATGGAAAAGTAGGAGCAAATTTGAGTCCTGAGGAAGGCTATCAGGCAGCCAGAGAAACCGGGATTGAAATCATCGCAGTACTCAAGGCAGCAACTGGAGGAGACCTAAGTAAAATCAAGCAGTTTGTAAAGGTGCTGGGTATGGTGAATTCGGCACCAGACTTTACCGGACATCCTGCCGTTATCAATGGTTTTTCTGATCTGATGGTCGAAGTCTTCGGAGAAAAAGGAAAACATGCCCGTTCGGCAGTAGGTGTAGCAGCTCTACCGAATGACATTGCCGTTGAAATCGAGGTGATTGTGGAAGTAGAAGATTGATGATCAAGGCTATTTTTTCAATTCTTATGCCTTTGGCCCTTCTTTTCGCGCCACAGGAAAAGACCTTTTTGGCAGAATATATTTATGTCGATGGATTGGCATTTCGGCAACAGGGACTGAAGGGGATTTTTGAAAAGTACGGGCCAACACAAAGTACAGACACCTATTACGAATGCGGCTTTCACTCCAATCAGGAACAGGGCAAAAGCTATTATCAACTGATCTATGATCAAATCACTTGGATAGGGAATACTGAGGAAGGTTACATCCCGAATTTGATTGTTTTCGACCCGGAAGGTAAAATGAAATGGACTTATTTTCAGGAGATTGAATTCAGTGGAAAAAGCTCCCTTCAAGAAGTTGAGCTTTTTATGAAAAAAAAAGCAACTCCCATTCAAATCCACGGAAGAGATGATGAGCTATTATCTAGTATCATGGGCCGATTTACTGATGCTGATGATGGGTTTTTCTTTCTTTTTAGGGAAGGGAAGTTGATTGAGTTTCAGTATTGGAGTCCTTGTTAAAAAAGGAAGAAAGAATCTTTAAAAAATTCCATGTAAAAAGAAAAAGGTGCCTTGATGTAGTCTAACAATGTTTAAATAAGGTCAGCAATACTTCTAAGAGAATAAGCTCCTATGATCATTGAAGTGAAACTGAACATAGGGCAGTCAAAAACTGGATAGAGTAGGCAAACTTTAAATTAATTGGATATGAAAAAATTAAAGACATTCCTCTTTTTCATCACTGTAATGCTGATAATTCATTACAGCCCGGTCCTTGCCCAAACCCCAACCGACTCTCTGCAAATAAGGGAAACAGTTCTGAATTATCTTGAAGGAATGGAAACCAACAACCCCCAAAGAATTGAAAAAGCTATGCATCCCGATTTGGCAAAGCGGACTATTGCGAAAAATAAGGAAGGTATAGAATATCCTTTAAATATGACGGCAGCAAGCTTGATCGGATATTCTAAAGATTTTGATTTCGGCCTATTCTACAAGGGAGATATTGACCCTGAAGTACCTTTAAAATCAGAAGTAACCATATACGAAATATCCAACGGTATCGCAACTGTGAAGGCGGAGACAAACAAATTTGAATTTGTCGATTATATCCACCTTGGAAAATTAAATGGAGAATGGAAGATTATCAACATCCTTTGGGTAATGACGGGAAATACGAATAAATGGATGAATCAGGAATAAGCCATTAAACCAAAACACCACTCAACTTCTTCACCATCATCGTTTTAGGGTTTTCTAAGAAAATATAATTATTTTGAATTTTAGAGGCTTCTTATCTATTGAATTAATTCAAATCGCATATTAATCAAGAATTCGTTCACAAGTACTTATTAAATCAATGGGAGACTAGCAACCATTTCGAAAAACGGGGCGACACTGAAAAGTCAAATGAGTAGGTTACAAAAAATAAAAATTCTGATTATCCGCAATCATGCCAGTTGCCATATTTTCTTTGTTTGACCGATTGGATGCTTCGACTTCGCTCAGCACAGGCGACCGATGACCGAAGACCCAGCCACGGCCTTTAGGTTTGCAAAGTAGAATTATTTGAGAAAATCAGAGCTAATATCTTTACGATTATTAAGTGACTCAGATATTGAATAAATTGAAAAAGAAT
>Ga0189276_10199_pt1 | contig 58966 bp, 56 predicted proteins | sample N26A31minimetaG_FD_130321 | JGI IMG/M metagenome (GOLD analysis project Ga0189276, IMG submission 130321) | Marine microbial communities from the Costa Rica Dome - N26 A3-1 mini metaG | ecosystem: Environmental > Aquatic > Marine > Oceanic > Photic zone | place: Costa Rica: the Eastern Pacific... | reverse complement strand
CTGGCTGGAAGATATATTGAACCAGCGCAACAGCACCATGGTGATCATCTCGCATGATCGTCACTTTCTGAATAGCGTCTGCACCCATATGGCTGATATGGATTACGGTGAGCTCCGCGTTTATCCTGGTAACTATGACGATTACATGATTGCCTCCACACAGGCCCGTGAACGTCTGCAAGCGGATAATGCCAAGAAAAAAGCCCAGATCAAGGAGCTACAGGAATTCGTTTCCCGTTTCTCGGCCAATGCTTCCAAAGCCAAACAGGCCACCTCGCGGCAGAAGCAGATTGAAAAGATTCAATTGGATGACATCAAGCCTTCCAGCCGGGTCAATCCCTATATCCGCTTCAACCAGGAAAAGAAACTGTTCCGTAATGCACTGGAAGTCAGCAAGATCAGCCAGTTTTATGACGGTGAGAAACCGCTGTTTGAGGACTTCAGTTTTATCACCGAGGTGGGAGAGCGTATTGCTGTTATCGGTCCCAACGGGATCGGTAAAACCACGCTGGTTAAAACCCTGGTGGGTGACATGCCGCCGCAAAGCGGTGAAGTGAAATGGTCGGAGAATGCCAATATCGGTTATTACGCGCAGGATCATGACCACCTGTTTAAAAATAACATGAACCTGTATGACTGGATGGCGCAATGGGCCGGTCCGGATGATGATGAACAGGTCATTCGCGGCACTTTGGGACGGCTGCTTTTCTCAGGCCATATCATCGATAAAAAGGTCAATGTTTTATCCGGTGGTGAGAAAGGCCGGATGCTGCTGGGCAAACTGATTCTGCAACGCCCCAACATCCTGATAATGGATGAACCGACCAACCATATGGATATGGAGTCAATTGAATCGCTCAACATGGCATTGGAACAGTTTGACGGGACCCTGTTTTTTGTCAGTCACGACCGGGAATTCGTGTCTTCACTGGCAACCCGCATCTTTGATATGGAAGCCGAAGGCCTCACTGATTTCCATGGCAGTTATGATGAATATCTGCAGAGTCTGGGCATTAACTAAAAAAACAGCTGCTGCAATAAGGTCTCAACTTTTGTCATTTTTTCATGCTAGTGTAGATGTATACCTAAGCCATGAGGGAACATAGATGAAACAGCTGCATAAGCATTTCGCAAAAAAATGGACCATTTTGATGGCCTGTCTGGGCATGATGTTTTTTGCCAGCCCGGCGCTGACGCTGGCGGCCTCGGCCACCGAAATTGATATCGGCGTGAGTGAAACGCTGAAAAAATTTAAAACGGAAGTACCCGGTGGGGCCCAGTTTCTTGAACGTGCGGCCGGCGTGTTGGTGTTCCCCAAAATCATCAAGGCCGGTTTCGGCATCGGTGGTGAATATGGTGAAGGCGCCTTGCTGATTAACGGCGAAACCGTCTCTTATTACAGCACCGCTGCTGCCTCAATCGGTTTACAGCTCGGTGCCCAGAGTAAATCTCTGGTTATTGTTTTTCTGGCCGAGGACTCGTTGAAGTATTTCCGCAACAGCAAAGGCTGGAAAGCGGGCGTAGACGGCTCAGTGGCTGTTGTGGAATGGGGTGCCGGCGAGGATATCAATACCATTGATATCGAAGACCCCATCGTTGGCTTTATGTTCAGTAACAAGGGGCTGATGTTCAATCTGACGTTGGAAGGCTCCAAATTTACCCGGATAGATAAATAAATGTCAGAACGCCACCCAGACTACCCACCCAAGACCTGCGAGATTGACCGGCTGGTGACACACCAACGGCTAGTCGATGCGGCGCTGGCCGGTCGTAAAACCCAGCAACGCCGTAATGGCGTTTATGGCTATCCCGGAGAAACCTTCGCGCTGGGCTCAGAAAATTTTGTGATTACCGGACTCGAACGCCAGCCCCTGGGAGAGATGACCGAGACCGATGCCAGGGCGGAAGGTTTTCCCGATCTGGGCACCTACAAACAACTGATTATCAGCATGCACGCCGGTATGGACTGGAATGATGACCACGAGGTCTGGGTGCATACATTTGAAAAGCTTGAGGCTTAATCCAGCGCTTCAGCGTTCATTGCTTCACAGCGTGAAAGATCAAAACCGCCGTTTTTACTCACTTTCGACTGTAAATCACGCAGCGCTGTCCGTAAGCCTTCTTCCAGCACCGGATGATAAATTGGCATTGACAGCAACTGCGTCGTCGTCAGCTCTTGCTGAATAGCCAAAGCCAGCAAATGCGCCAAATGACCGGCAGCGGGTGCAGCCATCTCGGCGCCAAGCAGTTTGCCGCTTTGCTTGTCAGCATAAACCTTCAGGTAGCCGGCATTTGTCTGCGCTGCCCGGGCGCGGCCCTGATTTGAAAAATCAACTTCACCGGCAACAAATGCTTGTGGTTCAAGTGCTTCTGCCCGCTGACCGACTATAGCGACTTCAGGCTCACAAAAAACCACGGCAAGCGGTATTCGCCGGCAATACGATGAGACTGATTGCGCCACCGCATTATGCCCGGCAATGCGTCCGTCATCAGCCGCTTCATGTAACAACATGGTATCTGCTCGCACATCACCGGCAATAAAAACCGGCAAATCTTCGATCTGCAGTGTCTGTGAATTCACCGCTGGCAGGCCCTGCTCATCAAGCTTTATATCCAGGTTTTCAAGCCCGATATTATCCAGATTGGGCTGGCGACCAATCGCCGCGATGACCTGTTCAAATTCACCACTGAAATCACCGGCTGTAACCTGAATACCTTTAGCCGATTTTTCCAGGTCAGCTTCCTCGCCCAGCTTCAATACAAACTCAGCCTGTAAACTTGTCAGCAAGGCCTGATTGACAGCGTTATCACTCAAACCGGCCAGCCGTTCATCGGTGCCGAAGGCTGTCACATTGATGCCGAGACGGCTCAGTGCCTGGGCAATTTCCAGACCGATGGCACCCAGACCGATCACCGCAACCGATTCTGCAAAGCCCCGCTGGTCAAACAGATTATCACTGGTCAGAATATGCTCGCTGAAATCCTGCCAACTCTCAGGCACAATCGGCCGAGAACCGGTTGCCACGATGATTTTCTGGCAATCAATGATCTTATCGCCGGCTTCAATCCGGTTCGGTCCCAGCAGGCAGGCTTTTTCCCTGAGCAGTTGTTTACTGAAGCGCTGGGTCGCCTCTAATGTACTGTCTACGAAGAAATCACGGAGATCCCGGACTCGCTTCATCACCGCAGCGATATCGACATCCAGCCTGTCAGCATGTCGAATGCCGAAGCTCTCAAAGCTCAGACGCCGATGGTAGGCATTGGCGGCCTCGATCAACAGCTTGGAGGGCATACAACCGACCCGGGCACAGGTGGTTCCCAGCGGACCGGGATCAATGAGCAGAAAATCTGCCGTCTGCTTACTGACCTCCCTGGCTGCCGCGAGACCCGCCGTGCCCGCACCGATAATAACAACGTCGGTACGCATCACTCAGCGCGATCAGCTTTCGATACGGAAACCGACTTTGATGGTGACCTGCCAGAACTGTACGTCTCCGCCCTGAATAGATCCACGCGTTTCCACTACCTCAAACCAATCCATATGCTTGACTGTCTCACCCGCTTTTCTGACAGCACTGCGTATAGCTTGATCGGTGCTCTCAGGCGAGCTGCCAGTGAGTTCAATAATTTTATAAATATGATCAGTCATTGCTATTCTCCTTACTTTTCCGCAGATAAATAAACCAGTAGACCAGTCCCACAAATAAACCGCCTCCCAGCATATTGCCAAGGGTAACGGGCAACAGGTTATCCCACAGGAAACCTGATAAGGTCAGATTGTCGAGATTGACCGGCATCAAAGCCTGAAGGATCGCCGGATCCTGGCTGGCGAGCATACCCGCAGGGATAAAAAACATATTCGCCACTGAGTGTTCGAAGCCCATGGCGACAAAGGCGGTAATCGGAAACAGAATCGCCAGAACCTTATCCACCACCGTTCTGCCCGCAAAACATAGCCACAAGGCCAGACACACCAACACATTGCATAAAATGCCGCGAAAGAAGGCTTCCAGCCAGGACAGGTTCACTTTGCTATTGGCAATCGCAATGGCTTTGGCACCGACGGCGCCATCCGCTGTCTGCCAGTGACCACTGAAATAAATCATCAGCAATATGCCCATCGCCCCGATAAAATTGCCCAGATAAACAATCAACCAGTTTTTCAGCAGTTGACCCAGTGTGACTTTTCCGTCAACAAAAGCCATAACAATCAGATTATTGCCGGTAAAAAGCTCTGCCCCGGCCACCACAACCAGTATCAAACCAAGACAAAACACCAGGCCACCCATCAACCGTAACAGGCCACCGGCAATGGTGCCAGTGTCATAAGTGACTACGGTAAAAAATGCCGCCCCGAGGGCAATAAAGGCCCCGGCCAGAATGGCAAGTGCAAAAATCTGCAGTGGATCACCGGTGATCTTCGTCACGCCCACCTGCTGCACCCGCGCAGCAATTTGCTGAGGCGTGTATGCATCGACTGAAAACGGATCCATCTGCGTCTCCTTAACGCTTCCTTGCTTCCATCATAAAGCCTGATGCCGATAGCTTGCCAGTACATCAATAAACAAATGTTTTTTCTGTCTTTTCTTCTGTCAGCATCGTATAATATTAGGTTTTACACGCCCGCTTATCAGTTTTGCGTTCAAAACTGACCATCACAGGTTATTCCATGTCCACAGAACATCGTGAAACGATGCCCTCATTCAGTGAGTTAGGCATTACCCCGGCTATTCTCAAAGCAATACAAGAAGCCGGTTATGAAACACCCTCGCCGATTCAGGCACAAAGTATTCCGCCCTTACTGGAAGGCCGTGACCTTCTGGGTCAGGCACAGACCGGCACCGGTAAAACCGCTGCGTTTTCTTTACCGCTGTTGAGCCGTCTGGATACCACCCAAAAAAAACCGCAATTGCTGGTTCTCACTCCTACCCGCGAACTGGCTATTCAGGTTGCTGAAGCCATTCAGGGCTATGGCCGACACATTAAACAATTCCACGTCCTGCCGATTTACGGTGGTCAGAGCATGGGACTGCAGCTGCGCGCACTGCAACGTAATCCGCAGGTAATTGTGGGAACGCCGGGCCGTATTCTGGATCATATCCGTCGCGGCAAACTGCAACTGGAATCCTTGCGCTCACTGGTACTGGATGAAGCCGACGAAATGCTGCGCATGGGCTTTATTGACGATGTTGAAACCATCCTCCAGGAAACCCCGCAGGAAAGACAGGTGGCCCTGTTCTCCGCTACCATGCCCAAGCCGATTCACCGTGTTGCACAGCGCTACCTCAAAAACCCGGTAGAAGTCCATATCAAGTCCAAGACCTCGACGGTTGATACCATCAATCAGCGTTACTGGCAGGTCACCGGCCTGCACAAGCTGGACGCACTGACCCGGATTCTGGAAGTCGAAAACTTCGACGGCATGATTATCTTCGTGCGCACCAAGAATGCGACGGTGGATTTGGCCGAAAAACTGGAAGCGCGTGGTTATGCCGCTGCCGCCATCAATGGCGACATGAACCAGGCAATGCGTGAAAAAACCATTGAAAAAATGAAAGCCGGCCAGATCGATATTCTGGTTGCTACCGATGTTGCTGCCCGCGGGCTTGATATCGAGCGCATGAGTCACGTCGTTAACTACGATATCCCTTACGATACTGAATCCTATGTCCACCGTATCGGTCGCACCGGCCGTGCCGGTCGTAAAGGTGAAGCAATTCTGTTTGTCTCGCCGAGAGAAAAACGCATGCTGGGGGCCATTGAAAAAGCCACCCGGCAGACGATTGCCCGCATGCAGTTACCCAGCAGTGAAGATATTGCTGATCGACGGGTAATGGCATTCAAGGAACATCTCACCGAAACCATTGAGTCTCAGGATCTGGGCTTCTTTGAAACGCTGGTTGCCCAGTACCAGGAAGAGCATAACGCCGACCCGCTGGAATTAGCCGCGGCACTGGCATTTCTGGTGCAAAAGCAACGGCCGCTGAATCCTGTGTCTCACACCAGTGAGCGCAAACCTGCTCGTGATAAAGCAGAACAGTCAGACAACAGGCCATCACGTGCAGAACGCACTGCCAGAGCACCTCGGGATCGTTCCCGCCATCAGACTGAAGCAGGCATGATTACCTACCGGGTAGAAGTCGGTAGTGAACACAATGTCGAGCCCAAGCACTTGGTAGGCGCCATTGCCAATGAAGCCGGAATCGAAAGCCAGTTTATCGGCCGGATTTCGATCATGAATGATCACAGCTTTATTGATCTGCCTGAAGGCATGCCCAAGGATATCTTCCAGCATTTGCGTAAAATCCGGGTCAATCAGCATCCGATGCAGATCAGTCTGGCGGAAAGCAGCAATGACAGTCGTCCAGCTGCACCGGCCTCTCGGAAAATGCCAAGAAAAAACGGCCCTCGTAAAACGGGCAAAGCCGGTAAAAGCAAACCGAGTCACAGCAAATCAAGCTAACTAAAAGCACAGCCTAGCCGGAAAGCCTGCCGCTTTCCGGCTTCCTCTCTTCAAACCGGCATGCCACAATAAGCCGCATGCTGAATATCATCTGGATCGCCTTTTTTCTGATCGCCTTTGCGGTAGCGCTGTTCAAGCTTATCGTTCTCGGCGATCAGATGGTGTTTTCCCAGTTGATGGAGGCCATGTTTGAGCTGGCCAAAACTGCCTTTGAAATCTCTCTGGGTCTGACCGGTATTCTGGCACTGTGGCTGGGCATCATGAAAATCGGCGAACGCAGCGGTTTTGTCGATCTACTGACCCGGGGTCTGACGCCACTATTCCAGCGCTTGATGCCCGAAATCCCCCGTAATCACCCTGCCCTGGGTTCTATGGTGATGAATATCTCTGCCAATGCGCTGGGGCTCGATAATGCTGCTACGCCGTTGGGTATCAAAGCCATGAAAGAGCTGCAGGAGCTGAATCCGTTCAAGGACACCGCCAGTAACGCCCAGATTCTGTTTCTGGTCATTAATACCTCGGCGGTTACCCTGTTTCCGGTCACCATCTTTACTTACCGGGCCCAGATGGGGGCTGCCAATCCCACCGATGTGTTTATCCCTATTCTGCTGGCGACCTATATGTCGACCCTGATAGGGCTACTGACTGTCGCCTGGGTGCAGAAAATTAATCTGCTAGACCGGGTGGTAATGGCCTACCTGGGCGGCTTTACTCTGCTGGTTTTGGGTTTACTGGCTTACTTTGCCAGCCTGTCACAGGAAGCCATGCTCAACCAGTCGGCGTTTATCAGTAATCTCATATTGTTCTCCCTGGTCGTGATATTTATCAGTGCCGCGGCGCTGAAAAGAGTGAATGCTTACGAAGCCTTTATTGACGGCGCTAAGGAAGGCTTTGAAACTGCGGTGAAAATCATCCCGTACCTGGTGGCGATGCTGGTTGCCATTGGCGTGTTCCGTGCCAGCGGCGCGCTGGAATTAATCTTTGATGGCCTGCGCAGTCTGGTCCTCAGTCTCGGCCTGGATGATCGATTTATCGATGCGATGCCCACGGCATTGATGAAACCCTTCAGCGGTAGCGGCGCCCGCGCAATGATGGTCGACACCATGCAGGCTTACGGCGCTGACTCCTTCGCAGGCAGGCTCTCCTCTATTGTCCAGGGCAGCACCGAAACCACCTTCTATGTGCTGGCTGTCTACTTCGGCGCGGTTGGCATCCGAAATATCCGCCATGCTGTTGGTTGTGGTCTGGCGGCGGACTTTGCCGGCATTGTTGCGGCAATCACTGTGGCCTATTGGTTTTTCGGCTAAAAAATCCACACAAATCAACAAAATGTGCTATTTTTAGCGCCCGTTCAAACTCGCACCTCATGTCATGCTGCCCGTCATTTTTTCGGCGCTGCGTCTGGGCAGAAAACGGTGTCCGGCTCAATGTCTGCCGGCAGGTTTGTATGGAGATCCCATGATTGAAAGCGCTCGTTCCCCCTCTTGAATCCACCTATGATCTGATCGCCGATGCACTGGCAGACAAGGGTTACTGTGTCTTACCGCAGCTGTTGCCGGCGGAATTGAACATTGCTCTGCATCGCCGCGTTGCCAGACTGGATGAAGCGGATTTCCAACGCGCCGGTATCGGTCGCGATCATGACTTTCAGCTGAATACCAGCGTCCGTCGTGACCAGACCCGTTGGCTGGATGAAGAGCACCCGACGGATCGCGCCTATATTGAACAGATGGCCGATTTCCGTCTGGCTATCAACCGGCGCTTGTTTATGGGTCTGTTCGATTACGAGTCGCATTATGCCCACTACCCGACCGGCGCCTTTTATAAAAAGCATCTGGATGCCTTCAAAGGCCAGTCAAACCGGGTGCTGACCACCGTCCTCTATCTCAATCCCGAATGGCAGGCAGAAGATGGCGGCCAGCTGCTGATTTATACGCCGGATTCTGATCAAGTGATTGCAACTGTCAATCCTAATTTCGGCACATTTGTGATTTTTTTGAGTGAACAGTTTCCGCATGAAGTGGTCAAATCAAAGCGTGACCGTTACAGTATTGCAGGATGGTTTCGATTACAGGATCCGCTGCAAGCCCCCACGATATGAGTGCTGATTTTCAGATTCACCAGCTCGGTCATCCGCTGCTCCGCCAGCCTGCCGAGCCGGTAACCGATATGCTTGATCCGGCCTTTCAGACGCAATTGGATCAATTACTTACTTTTGTTATCGACAAAGGCGGTATGGGCATTGCTGCCCCACAGGTGGGTATCAGCCGCCGCTTTTTTATACTCTCGTCGCATCCCAATGCCCGTTATCCCTCTGCACCGGATGTGCCGCCTTTTGTGGTGATTAATCCTGAGATTCTGGCTCATGCCGATACCGTCACCAAGGACTGGGAAGGCTGCCTGAGCCTGCCGGGTATCAGGGGCCTGGTGCCACGTTATGACTGGATAGAAGTCCGTTATATCACCCGCGACGGTAAAACGGTGGAAACCCGCTATGAGGGCTTTCTGGCACGGGTATTCCAGCATGAACTCGATCACACTGAAGGCCGGGTGTTTATTGACCGGGTAGAATCCACGCTGGAACTGATGATGGAGCAGGAGTGGCAGCATCAGATTGCCCGTGATCGCACTTCAGGTGCATCAAACAATTGAAAACGGACTGCGTACTCCTCTGTTTTTGCCTGCGCTCCTGCCCTGACCTTTACCACAGTTTATTTGATTAAACCTAACCGACCAGGTGATGCACATGCCTGCAGCTGTGCCTGCTTAAATGTATTCTATATTTCATTTTTGTATTTATTTATACTTTATTATTACTTCCATTTATATAAAAACAAGTCAGAATAAGCGCTTTCCACTATGATGAAACTTCTATGGAATGGCAAGCTTGGCTGACCCTGCTCACAACGACAGCAGTTCTTCTGACTCTGACCTTGACGCGCGTCAGGCCACATATCGCTATGCTGACAGCGTTAACACTATTACTACTGACAGGTGTACTAGAGCCGGGCGCAGCATTTTCAGGTTTCAGTAACAGTGGTCTATTGACCGTCGCCGCCATGTTTGTTGTTGCTGCAGGCCTGCATGCATCGGGCGGCGTGGATCTTTTTGTTAAGTCTATGATGGGCAAGCCGACTACAACCCGAGGTGCCTATCTGCGTTTATTTACGCCGGTCGTGACTATGAGTGCCTTTCTGAATAACACCCCGGTGATAGCGACTTTAATTCCAGGCGTCCTGGCCTGGTGTAAACGGATCAACATCGCCCCCTCAAAGATCCTGATCCCACTTAGCTACACAGCGATCCTGGGCGGTACCATCACAATGATAGGCACGAGTACCAACCTGGTCGTGAACGGCCAATATCAGATGTTGACCGGCGAGACGGGATTCTCCCTGTTTTCCATTACGATTATCGGTTTGCCTGTTGCATTGGCTGGTTTGATTTTCATGTGGCTATTTTTTCCAAAATGGCTGCCGGATCTGAGCAAAAGTCATCTCTTTGAAAATATGCGTGAGTTCACACTTGAGGTCATGGTCGAAGCGGATGGCCCTCTGGTCGGTAAAAGTATCTCTGAAGCCGGGCTGCGGGACCAGAAAAGCGTGTATCTTGTGGAAATTGAACGTGACGGTACCATACTGACAGCGGTACCTTCGGAAGAGCGATTGCATGGAAATGATCGGCTTGTTTTCGCCGGAGATACCCAGGGAATCACCGACCTGCTGAGAATTCGCGGCATTCTTCCCTCTAACTCCAATGCTGAAAATCCGGTACTGGCAGCAGAGCGACCGGAAAGGCGACTGGTTGAGGCGGTTGTTTCGCCACACTGCGCTTCTATTGGCGAGAACTTACGGGAGACCGCATTTCTGGAACGTTATGGTGCCGTCATTATGGCGGTGGCTCGTAACGGCGAGAGGCTGCCAGGCAACATGAGTACTATCAAGTTACAGGCGGGTGATACCTTATTACTGGAAGCGCGCCCGGCTTTTGTCACCCGACAACGCTTTAACAAAGACTTTTTACTTATCAATGATCTCGGCGAGGAATCGCCGAAACACGAAAAAGCCTATCTGGCCTGGGGCATCTTACTGACGCTGGTCGCTGCTGCGGGTTTTGGTCTTATCAGTATGCTTTCTGCAGCGATGACCGGTGCAGTACTGATGATTCTGACTCGTTGCTGCTCAGTGAACCAGGCGGAACGGAGTCTGGATTTAACCGTGATACTGACGATCGCAGCCTCTTTTGCTCTGGGTAATGCCATTGAGTCAACAGGACTGGCATCGCTTCTGGCTGACAACATCATAGGACTAAGTCAGGGTCAGGCCTGGTTACTTTTGCTGTTGACCTACATCACCGTCTCAATTTTGACCGAGCTTATCACTAACAATGCTGCAGCCATTCTGATGCTGCCGATTGTTTTGGGTATCAGCGAGCAGGCTGAACTGGCTAACGAGCCGTTTGTATTCGCCATTATGATGGCTGCCTCCGCCAGTTTTGCGACGCCACTGGGCTATCAGACAAATCTGATGGTTTACGGACCGGGAAATTATCACTTCATGGATTTCATCCGCGTCGGTATACCAATGAATCTGTTTATCGGCCTCCTGACGGTCTCTATGATTATGCTCATCTTTCCATTTTAGATGGACAAATTTTGCTTGAATGGCAGGACTAGCTCGCTGTCTGGTACTTGCCCGCTGTTCAAGCTCCGATTTAACCTCAGAGGATGCGTCAATGGGACAAAAGTATGAAGCCTTGTCTGATCGCCTGATACGGTTTATTTGCGAACAGCATCTGTTTTTTGTCGGTACCGCGACCGAAGACAGCCGCGTTAATATCTCGCCCAAGGGTATGGATTCATTACGGGTGATGAATGACCGGCGAATTATCTGGCTCAATGTCACCGGCAGTGGTAATGAAACCGCGGCGCATGTGCAACAGAATCCCCGTATGACGCTGATGTTTGCAGCATTCACTGGTAAACCGATGATCCTGAGGGTCTACGGCACGGCGCGGGTGATTCATCACAATGACCCGGACTGGCAAAGTCTCTACAGTTTGTTTGATCCCCTGCCCGGTGCCCGCCAGGTTTTTGATCTGGACATTGAACTGGTACAGACCTCCTGCGGTATGGCCGTGCCCTTGTTTGATTTTGCCGGCGATCGCGAGCAGCTCAATAACTGGGCTGAGAAAAAAGGGGATGTGGGTATCAGGGAATACTGGCGGCGAACCAATCAGCAGACAATTGACGGTATCGAGACCGATATCGTCGAAAAGAATCTCGACTAATCAGCCGAACATCTTGCCGACAAACTGAGACAGCTTTGGTGAACGTTCGGGATGACGCAAGGCCTGCATGACCGGTTCACGCATGCCCGGCACAAACACCAGATCAGCCAGCAACTGGCTGAAGGCATCATACCCGGCATCGTTATGCGCCAACTGTTCCATATAAAGCCGGCAGAGTGAGACCTGCTGCAGCGATCGCCAGCAACGTCCGCTCAGCACGGCCAGCACCTCAACATGCTGGCTGCATGGGTGTTTGAGAACATGTTTGACCATCTGTTCGACCAGGCCTCTGGCCGGGCTGTTGGATACGGCACGGAGACAGGCACAAATCATGTTGATATCCGGCTGTTTTCTCTCCAGCTGAACATCAACACGCTGTGACAGCACTTCGACAATACCGGCTGCCGGTTCCGCATTTTCGAGAAAGCTGCTGAGCACATTGAAGGGCTCGTAAGGAATGCGTGGCAGTGTTTCGATAAGACCCAGCGTTTCCTCATCATCATCCAGTCGCACTGCGACGTCGGCAACGCCCTGCATGCCCAGCTTGTCCCAGCTATCCAACGGTCTCTTACCGGTAAAATAGGCGTAGGCTTCGGCATAAAAAGCAGAAGGCTTCAAAGCCAGGCTTTTGGTCGCCTGCGCATTAAATGCCGCCATCTTGTCTTCGCGCGGAGTGAAGGTATAAGGGCTGTCTTTCAAAGCGCCTTCGATCTGTTGGCCATCGGCTGCTGCCAGCATGCACTCACCGACACGTTCAAGCAGCATCACCAGGAATTCGTCACGAGCCGACTGCAGCAGCAGTCCCTGTTCATCGAGCGGAAACTTCAGGAACCAGACATAATGCTTATCCGCCGCATCCGGATGCCAGAAAATCACACCAAACAGCGCGCTGCGTTGAAACGGTAGCGGGTAGGGCTTTTGTGCCCACTCGAAGCTGACAAACTGATCCGGACTGAGCTTGCTTACTCGCCGGCCCATGTCGAACACACGGTATTTAGCACCGCTGTGATGCAGAAATTCGCTCAGGGTCGTAATTTTAGCTTCAGACATGGATGATGATCAGGTGCGGTATTCAGCGTTGATTTTGACGTAGTCGTAAGAGAAGTCACAGGTCCAGACCTTGTCTTCAGCCTGCCCCCGACCCAGCCAGACGGTAATATCAATCTCGGCCTTATCCATCACTGCCTGTCCTTTTTCTTCAGTGTAGTCACTGGCAGGCTGCCCCTGATCGACAATACGGACATCACCGATATTGATGCTGACTGTACTGACATCAAGATCCTCAATACCACTGCGGCCTACCGCAGCGAGAATCCGCCCCCAGTTGGGGTCGGAAGCAAACAAGGCGGTTTTAACCAATGGTGAGTGAGCAATGGCATAAGCGGCCATTCGGCACTCTTCCTGGCTCTCTCCCTGTTTGACGTAAATTGAAATAAACTTAGTTGCACCCTCACCATCACGCACAACAGCCTGGGCCAGGTAGTGGCAAATCTCAGTCAGTGCTGCCAGTAGACGCTCACCCTCTTCGCTGGTGATGGAGTCAATAATTTTGTTGCCGGCTTGACCTGTTGCCACTAAAACACAGGCATCATTGGTCGAGGTATCACCATCAACCGTAATGCGGTTAAACGACTGGTTCATCGCTTTGTGAAGCATCGTGGTCAACACGGCATGACTGACTGCGGCATCCGTAGTGATATAAGCCAGCATGGTCGCCATATCAGGCCGAATCATGCCAGCACCTTTAGCCATCCCGGTAATGGTTACCGTCTTGCCAGCCAGCGTCAGCTGCATCGATTTGGCTTTGGCTACCGTGTCCGTGGTCATGATCGCCTGCGCCGCCTGCAACCAGTTATTTTCAGCCAGCTTTTGCATGGCCTCCGGCAACACAGCGGTGATCTTATCAACCGGCAATGGCTGGCCGATAACACCGGTTGAAAACGGCAGGACGGCACTGGCATCAATACCGGCCAAATCCGCCACCGACTGACAGCAATGTCTGGCTGCCTGCATACCGGTTTCACCGGTACCGGCATTGGCATTGCCTGAATTAATCAGCAGGTAACGACTGGCGGCATGTTTCTGATTTTGTCTCGCCAGAATGACCGGCGCCGCACAAAAAGCATTACGGGTATAAACGGCAGCCGTTTCACTGCCTTCAGCCAGTTCCATCAGCACCACATCCTGACGGCCGGGCTTTTTAATGCCGGCACTGACTGTCGCCAGCCGAATGCCAGCCACCGGCAACAGATCTTCTGCTAACGGTGCAGTCAGATTAACCGCCATTAATTGATGGCTCCGTGGCAGTGTTTGAACTTCTTACCGCTGCCACAGGGACAGGGGTCATTACGGCCGACTTTGCTGCCGTCACGGGTATAAGGCTGAGCAGCCTGTGGTGTTTCGGACTCGGCTTCAGCTTCTTCCTGTCCCATTTTCTGGGCATCATCGTGCTGATACTGCACATCGCCACTCTGACGGCGCTGCTGCTCGACGGCATCGACATCTTCCGGTGCACGAACCTGAACCCGCGAGATAACTCGAATCACTTCGTGTTTGATATTATCGAGCATAGTGGTGAACAGGCTGAAAGATTCACGCTTGTATTCCTGCTTGGGATCTTTCTGCGCATAACCCCGCAGATTGATACCGGTACGCAGGTAATCCATCTGCGCCAGATGCTCTTTCCACTGGCTATCCAGCGTCTGCAGCATCACCGCTTTCTCAAAGTGACGCATCAGTTCTTCACCGACGGTCTCTTCTTTGGCCTTATAGGCCTTTTCAGCCTCTTCCAGAATGCGTTCGCGCAGACTTTCCTCGTGCAGGCTGTCATCATTTTCCAGCCAGTCACTGATATCGAATTCCAGCGCATATTCATCACGCAGCGCCTGTTCCAACCCAGGTACGTCCCATTGCTCATCAATACTGTTGGGCGGGATGTAAATACTGATAGTGTCATTGATAACCGTGTCGCGCATTGAAGCGATGGTTTCCGACACATCATCCGCCGCCATCAACTCATTGCGTTGCTCATAAACCACTTTCCGCTGATCATTCGCGACATCATCAAATTCCAGCAGTTGTTTACGAATATCAAAGTTATGACCTTCGACCTTACGCTGCGCATTCTCAATGGCGCGCGTCACCCACGGATGTTCAATCGCTTCGCCCTCTTCCATGCCCAGCTTCTGCATCAGACCGGCCATCCGCTCAGAGGCAAAAATACGCATCAGGTTATCTTCCAGCGACAGATAGAAACGGGTTGAGCCCGGATCACCCTGACGACCGGAACGGCCACGCAGCTGATTATCAATACGGCGTGATTCATGACGCTCGGTACCAATGATATGTAAGCCACCGGCAGCCAGAACCTTGTCATGCCGGTTCTTCCAGTCAGCGCGGATTTTTTCTTTGGTTTCCTCAGTGGCGTCTTCCGGCAGATCGTCAAGCTCGGCTTCCAGACTGCCGCCCAATACAATATCAGTACCCCGACCGGCCATATTGGTGGCAATTGTCACCGCACCCGGACGACCGGCATTGGCAATAATCTGGGCTTCTTTTTCGTGGAATTTTGCATTGAGTACTTCATGCTTGATTTTGGCTTTGTTCAGCATGTTTGAGAGCACTTCAGAGCTTTCAATCGAAGCGGTACCGACCAGCACCGGCTGTTCACGTGTCTGGCAGTCCTGGATATCCTCCAGAATGGCCTGGAATTTCTCCTGGCCGGTCAGGTAAATACGATCGGCTTCGTCCTTGCGTTGCATGTCTTTGTGGGTCGGAATGACCACCACTTCCAGACCGTAAATGGAGTTCAGCTCGAAAGCTTCAGTATCGGCCGTACCGGTCATCCCGGAGAGCTTATTGTAGAGCCGGAAATAATTCTGGAATGTAATCGAAGCCAGGGTCTGGTTTTCGTTCTGAATTTTGACGCCTTCTTTGGCCTCCACCGCCTGATGCAGACCTTCAGACCAGCGGCGGCCGGGCATGCTGCGACCGGTGAACTCATCAACGATAACAATCTGATTATCCTGAACCATGTAGTCCACATCACGCTGGAACAGGACATGGGCCCGTAAGGCGGCAGTCACATGATGCATCAGACCGATATTGGCCGCATCGTAGAGACTGGCGTCTTCTGCCAGCAGACCGGCTTCGGTCAGTAAAATTTCAATTTTTTCGTGGCCGGCTTCAGTGAAGTGAACCTGTTTGTTTTTTTCATCAACCGTATAATCACCCGGTTTGGTGACTTCCTCACCCTCACCTTCCTGCTTTTCAAGACTCGGGATCAGGGTATTGATTTGCTGATAAAGCGCCGAGCTGTCTTCAGCTGGACCTGAAATAATCAGCGGTGTCCGAGCCTCGTCAATCAGAATCGAGTCGACCTCGTCAATAACAGCAAAATTGAGCCCACGCTGGACTTTTTCCTCAATACGGAAAGCCATATTATCGCGCAGATAATCAAAGCCGAATTCATTATTGGTGCCATAGGTGATATCACAGGCATAAGCGGCGCGCCGTTCTTCACTGCCCAGACCACCGATAATGACGCCGGTGCTCAGGCCAAGAAAACCATAAAGCTTACTCATCCAGGCAGCATCACGACGAGCAAGGTAATCATTCACGGTAATAACATGAACACCGTTACCCGGCAGCGCATTAAGATAAACCGCCAGCGTTGCTACCAGGGTTTTACCTTCACCGGTTTTCATTTCGGCAATCTTGCCGTCATTGAGCACCATGCCGCCGATCATCTGCACATCAAAATGGCGCATGCCCAATACACGTTTACTGGTTTCACGGACAACGGCAAAGGCTTCCGGCAGAATATCATCCAGGCTCTTACCGTCATTCAACTGCTGGCGGAACTCTGCGGTTTTGGCTTTAAGTGCTTCATCATCGAGTTTTTCGATATCGGCTTCCAACGCAGCTATGTCATCAACAACCTTGCGGAGTTTTTTCAGAACCCGTTCATTGCGACTGCCAAATATCTTGCTGAAAAACTTGCTTACCATGATTTCGCCTTATTGGTTGTTGCGGCGCGAACACCGGAAAATTAACTATAAATCGCGTGATTATAGCGCGTACCCGCTCGCGGATTGAAGTCTGTTCAATCCAGATGGAGGCCTGCTCCATTGAAAACAAGAGGGAATCGTTATTTGATGAAGTTATACGGGTTGACGTGTTGACCGTCGCGCAACACCTCAAAGTGCACATGCGGGCCGGTTGACCGACCGGTCGAGCCCATCAGCGCCAGTGTCTCGCCTTTATTGACGCGATCACCTTTCTTAACCTTGATGGTTTTATTGTGCGCATAACGGGAGACATAACCATTGCCGTGATCGACTTCTACCAGCCCGCCATAGCCACCGCGCTCACCCACCCAGGTGACGATGCCATCGGCCACGGATAAAACATTACTGCCACTTCTGGCGGCGATATCCAGGCCTTCGTGGAAGGTTTTTTTACCATTAAAGGGATCGATCCGGTAACCATAGAACGAGGATACCCAGCCGTCTTCCACGGGTTTACCGGTGGGAATACTGGCGGCGATCGTGTCCTCGGTCAGCAGGTATTGTTCCAGCGACGCCAGCGCTTCTTCCTGGCTACGTAGTTCATCGGAGAGTGCTTCAATACCACGGTCGAGTGCCTCACTACTGAGCGGCGTACCATCCTGATCAATCCCTCCCAGTGAAGGATGCTCATCCAGAGAGAAAGCGGCACTGTCAAAGCCGGCAATTTCAGCCAGTCGTTCACTGAACATGCGCAAACGGATGGTTTCCGCCTGCAAACCACCCAGTTGTTGTGCATAAAAATTGGTGACAGACTCATCCTGAGCGGCGGTCTGGGTTTCGTTGTCCGAAGGGCTGAAACTACTTGAAGAACTGAGAGAAGAGGAAGGAACCGGGTTGAACTGTGCGGGTTTAGCATTATTGTGCAACCAGTTCGCAAAACTGTAGCTGCTGATGCTGACCAGGCTCACCATAACGGTTGCCAGCACCAGCAGCTTCGATCGCGTCAGGTGCCAATGCTTATGTGTCTTACTGTTTGAGGATATAATGATAACCTGCATTTTTATCCTTTCTCAGTCATAATTAATCATGTCTCAAAAACCCGAGCGTTTAGAGCAAGTCTACAAACAGAACAGCCACTTCAAATGGCTGGCTGCACGCGCTCGACAACTGGACAAGCTTAACATTATTTTGCAAAAAAGCTTGCCTTTACAATTCGTCAATCACTGCCGGCTTGCCAACATCAGCGCCGATAGAGTGATTGTGCATACTGACAAAGCCGCCTTTGCCAGTCTGCTGCGTTTCCAGGCCCCGCAAGTATGCAAAGCACTGTCTGCACATTTACCCGAACCGGTTAATCGGCTGGAAGTCAAAGTCCGGCCACTGACAAACATCAGCCGACCGGACAGTGAAAATAATATCCATTTATCTACAAAAACAGCGGCACTTATTGAAAGCACCGCTGCTGATATTGAGGACGGTCCCTTGAAAACCGCCCTCAGCAAACTGGCGAAGCGTCAGTCAGACTAAACCTAACTGGTCAGCGAGGCTGCGGGACGACTGAAAAGAATGGGGGCGTCTTTGTCGTCTTCGAAGCTGACCAGTTCCCAGGCATCTTCCTGCGCGATCAGTTTGCGTAACAGTTTGTTGTTGACTTCGTGGCCGGATTTATAACCACTGAAAGCCCCGATAAGACTGTGGCCCAGCAGATACAAGTCACCGATGGCATCCAGCACTTTATGGCGGACAAATTCGTCTTCATAACGCAGGCCGTCTTCATTGAGAACCCGGTAATCATCGACGACGATGGCATTATCCATGCTGCCACCCAGTGCCAGATTATTCTCACGCAGTTTTTCAATATCTTTCATAAAGCCGAAGGTACGGGCACGACTGACTTCACGGACAAATGATGTGGAGGAGAAGTCAACATCAACCTGTTGCGGTCGTCCGGTAAAGGCGGGATGCTCGAAATCAATGGTGAAGGAGACCTTGAATCCGTCAAACGGTTCAAACTTGGCCCATTTATCACCATCCTCCAGTACCACCGGCTTTTTGATACGGATAAACTGCTTGGCGACATTCTGCTCTTCGATGCCAGCTGACTGTACCAGGAACACAAAAGGTCCGGCACTGCCATCCATGATCGGCACTTCAGGCGCATTAAGATCAATATAGGCATTATCGATACCCAGACCGGCGAAGGCTGACAACAAGTGTTCAACCGTCGACACACGTTGGCCGTGTTCTATCAAGGTTGTCGACAATGATGTTTCACCGACGTTTTCGGCCTTGGCCTGTATTTCGACCACCGGGTCAAGATCGACCCTGCGGAAAATAATGCCCGTATTGGGGGCAGCCGGACGCAGGGTGAGATAGACCATCTCGCCACTATGCAGACCGACACCGGTGGCACGAATCACATTCTTCAATGTTCGTTGCTTTATCACGGTGTATTACCCCCTTATACAATTACAGATCAAATAATATTACCATAAGCAGAAGTTCACCAGCCAACTTTACAGAATTTTACACTCAGTCAGCCTGACGACGCAGGAATGCCGGAATATCCAGATAGTCCATGTTGACATCGCCATTGGCCACTTGTTTCTGCTGGCTGTCTTTTTCCTTACGGATCACTGTCGGTTCGTCATAATCGATTTCCACTGATTTCTTGACGATTTCGATCTGCGGAGACTCGGCTTCAGGTGCTTTCGCGACGGCCACTCTCTCACCACCCAGGCCTGTTGCTACGACGGTGACGCGAAGTTCATCAGTCATATCCGGATCGATGACCGTACCGACCACGACAGTAGCGTCATCAGAAGCAAATTCTTTAACGGTATTACCGACTTCTTCAAACTCGCCGATGCTCATATCGAGACCTGCAGTGATGTTGACCAGCACACCACGGGCACCCGCTAAATCGACATCTTCCAGCAGCGGGCTCGACACAGCCAGCTTGGCTGCTTCACGGGCACGGTTTTCACCGGAAGCATGGCCGGTTCCCATCATCGCCATACCCATTTCTGACATCACGGTACGAACGTCTGCAAAGTCGACGTTGATCATCCCCTCGCGGGTAATCAGTTCGGCAATACCCTGAACTGCGCCCAGCAGGACATCATTCGCTGCTTTGAAAGCATTGAGCAGGGTCATATCCTTGCCCAGAACTTTCAGCAGTTTTTCATTAGGAATGGTGATCAGCGAATCCACATGCTGGCCCAGTTCTTCAATCCCGGCCAGCGCGATTTTCATGCGTTTAGCGCCTTCAAACGGGAATGGTTTAGTGACCACCGCCACTGTCAAAATGCCCATTTCCTTGGCTACCTGGGCAACCACTGGTGCTGCTCCGGTACCGGTTCCGCCCCCCATACCGGCAGTGATGAACACCATATCGGCACCATTGATGACATCCATGATGCGTTCACGATCTTCTAAAGCAGACTGACGTCCCACATCCGGGTTTGCCCCCGCACCCAGGCCTTTGGTGATGTCGGTACCCAGTTGAAGCTGCGTGGTCGCAGAGCTTTTGCGCAAAGCCTGCGCATCCGTATTTGCACTGATGAAGTCGACCCCTTCAATCTGGTTGACCACCATGTGCTCAAGGGCGTTACCGCCACCTCCGCCGACACCGATTACTTTGATGACAGCGCTTTCTGTATAAGTATCAATTAATTCAAAAGTCATTGTTTTCTCCCCCAATAAATTTGTTTACATCAGCACACTGCATTACTCAGCTTAGAAGTTCCCCTGGAACCAGCTTTTCATTCTTGCCAGCATGCCTTTAAAGCCATCACTTACTTTCAGTTCACCATGCCCGGGAGCATGTTCCTCGTTGCCGAATAACAGCAACCCGACACCTGTGGCATGGATTGGATTACGCACCACGTCAACCAGTCCCCCGACATGTTGTGGTACACCCAGACGCACAGGTAGATGGAAGACTTCCTCAGCCAGTTCGATGACGCCTTCCATTTTGGAACTACCGCCTGTCAGCACGATGCCGGCAGCCAGCATTTCCTCAAATCCGCTGCGACGCAGTTCCGACTGGACCAGCATCAGCAGCTCCTCATAGCGTGGTTCCACGACCTCCGCCAGTGTTTGTCTGGCCAGTTGTCGTGGCGGCCTGTCACCGACACTGGGCACTTCGATGGTTTCATCTTCACGTGCCAGTTGGGTCAGTGCACAGGCATATTTAATCTTGATTTCTTCGGCATACTGAGTCGGTGTCCGCAAGGCGACTGCAATATCGTTGGTCACCTGATCACCGGCAATCGGAATCACCGCCGTGTGACGAATCGCCCCGTCAACAAAGACGGCGATATCGGTGGTGCCGCCGCCAATGTCGATAATGCAGACACCCAGTTCTTTCTCATCCTGATCCAGCACCGAATAACTGGACGCCATCTGCTCCAGAATGATGCCGTCCACATGCAGGCCACAGCGCTCGATACATTTGGTGATGTTCTGGGCGGCACTGACAGCGCCGGTAATCAGATGCACCTTGGCTTCCAGGCGGACGCCCGACATGCCAATCGGCTCACGGATGCCTTCCTGATTATCAATAATGAATTCCTGTGGCAGCACGTGCAGCAGCTGCTGATCACCCGGGAAATGCACCGCTCGTGCTGCATCCAGCACCCGGTCCAGATCGCCCTGGGTCACCTCTTTGTCACGAATAGCAACCGTGCCATGTGAGTTGAGGCTGCGGATGTGGCTACCGGCGATACCGGCGTAAACCGAATGAATCTGGCAACCCGCCATCAGTTCGGCCTCTTCAATGGCACGCTGAATCGACTGCACGGTGGATTCAATATTGACCACTACGCCTTTTTTCATGCCGCGAGCCGGATGCGAACCAATGCCGATGATCTCCAGCTGGTTTTCGTTGGGGCCGGCATCCAGAATCGGTGCCGCCACAATCGCCACCACTTTCGAGGTGCCGATATCCAGTCCGACGATGAGTTCTCTCTCACTACGTTTCGACATTACACAGTCCCATTAAAATCAGGTTGCTGACCATCTTTCCAGACCACGGCCAGCCCGTTGGTATAACGCATATCAATTTCTTTAATCTGCTCCCTGAAGCTGTCCAGGCCACTTCGATAAACATCGATAAAGCGCTGCAGACGGGTATCCCCCTCTGCCCGGCCCAGCTTCAGGTGCAGGCCGTCTTTAAAATCCACTTGCCAGGCACGGCGTTTATCCATGCTGATCGCCGTGACTCTGAGCCCCAGCTGTTTCAGTTGTTGCTGAATGTCCACCAGCCTTCTCGCCATCAGTTCGCTGGTGCCGTCGGGGCCGTTCATCTGCACCAGCCCTGCCGGAATGGTATTGAGCGCCGGTTTGAATACGCCGCCCAGGCTGTTTACCAGTCCATCTTCGTTCCAGCGCGCCACGGCTTTGTGCTCCTCGACTACCAGATGCAGCGTGTCCGGCCACACCCGCCTGACTTGGATCTGCTTAATCCAGGGCAGCTGTTCACCGGCAGCCCGGATGCTGGCAACATCCACATCCAGAAAGCTGCCGCGTACAAACGGGGAGACGGCTTCCACCAGTTGATCACGGTCAACATGTCGGATTTCGCCTTCAACAGTCACATGCTTGACCGGTAGCGTATTGGCCTCGTGCATATAAGCTCCGCCGCCGATAATCACCACCACCACGACCAGTGCGGTTGCCTGCCGCAAACTCTGTTTCCAGTCTTTCGCCTGACTGACTTTCGCCTCGGTAATGCTGGCGCCGCGTTTTTGCTTATTCACTGCCATCAATGCGACTCCCTGAAACTGGTTTCCAGAATCCGCCAGACCAGATCATCAAACTCAATCCCGGCCTGCTTCGCCGCCATTGGTACCAGGCTGTGATCCGTCATGCCCGGCACACTATTGGTTTCCAGCAAAAAATATTCGCCTTTGCCATCACGCATAAAATCGACCCGGCCCCAGCCTGACATGCCCAAGCCGTCAAAGGCTTTCAATGCCAGTTGCTGCATGCGTTGCTCGCTCTCTGAGTCAAGGCCGCAGGGACATAAATATTCAGTCGAGTTCGACTGGTACTTGGCCTCAAAGTCATAAAATTCACGTGGTGTTTTCAAACGGATAGCCGGCAGTGGTTCGCCATTCAGAATCGCCACCGTGTATTCCTCACCCTGAATCCACTGCTCAGCAATCACATCGCTGTCATATTTCAGTGCCAGTTCAATCGCTTCATTGAGCTCAGCCAACGTTTTGACTTTGCTCATACCGATGCTGGAACCCTCATTGACCGGCTTGATAATCAGCGGCAGTCCCAGTTTTGAAACCAGCATCCCGGCATCGCTCTCGCGGGTGACGCGGGCAAACTCAGCGGTAGGCAGACCCTGCTGGATCCAGTTGTTTTTGCTGATACGTTTGTTCATCGACAACACGGACGCAGTGACACCGCTGCCGGTATAAGGCAGATTGACGGCCTGTAAAAAGCCCTGGATTTCACCATCCTCGCCGCCACGGCCATGCAGAACCACAAAGGCGCGATCAAACTGTCCGCTGCCGAGTTTGTGACAAATATCGAAGCTGACATCAATGCCATAAGCATCAACGCCTTTACGCTGTAGGCCGGCCAGCACAGCTTGGCCACTGATAAGAGAAATCTCACGCTCTGCGCTGCGGCCACCCATCAATACGGCAACCCGTCCGAATTCAGCTGCATTCTCTACCCGGCGCGTCATGCTGCCACCTCCCCGGTGATATGCACTTCCGGTGTCAGTCGCACGCCCTGCAATTGTTCGACTTTGTCCTGAACCAGTTGAATCAGGTTTTCAATATCAGCCGCGGTGGCTGTACCGTTGTTAACAATGAAATTGGCATGCTTGGTCGAGACACTGGCACCGCCCACGGTAAGGCCTTTGAGGTCACTGCTTTCAATCAGTCTGCCGGCAAAATCGCCTTCCGGATTACGAAATACCGATCCGGCACAGGGCTGGTTAGTAGGTTGGCTGGCATTACGTTTTTTCAGCAGATCACGAATCAGCTCGATTTCTACTTCCGAATCACCCTGCTCAAATTGCATGGTGGCCGAAACAAACCACTCACCTTGCGGCAAAGCCACATGGCGATAGCGCACATCAAAATCTGCCAGTGGCCGCTGACGCAGCTCACCGTGTTTATCAATGGTGGTGACGCTGGTGACAAAATCCCAGGTTTCACCGCCATGGGCCCCTGCATTCATCGCCAGCGCCCCACCCAGTGTGCCGGGTATACCGGCCAGCCATGCCGCGCCCTTGAGTCCGGTCTTAGCGACTTGTTTGGCGAGCTTGCTACAGTAAAGTCCGACTTCGGCTTCAACCTTGTTGCCTTCAATATCAATATTTTGCAGCGCACCGGCGGTGACAATCACGGTGCCGTTAAAGCCGCCGTCCCGCACCAGCAGATTACTGCCGAGACCCAGCCATAACACCGGTTCATCCGCAGGGAGTTGCTGCAGGAAAGCAGCCAGATCAACAGCATCTGCCGGACGATAAAGCTGTTTAGCCTCACCACCAACACGCCATGAGGTATAGCGCGCCAGCGATTCATGCTGTTTAAGTTCACCTCTTAAAGTCTGCTGCAGGGCCATCATTCAGCACCTCCGCTCAGGACTTCAGGCAGCGACTGCGCCATCCGGCCGATATCACCGGCGCCGAGCGTCAGCAGCACATCGCCGTCCTGCAACAAACTTGGCAGCACGGTATATAACGCATCTTTATCCTCGGCAAATACCGGTTCGACCTGACCACGCAGACGAATCGCGCGGCACAGGCTGCGGGCATCAGCGCCGGCAATCTTGGCTTCACCGGCCGGATAGACTTCCAACACCACCAGTACATCCACCGCAGATAAGACCTGGGCAAAATCCTCAAACAGGTCCCGGGTACGGGTATAACGATGTGGCTGGAACACTACGACCAGGCGATTATCCGGCCAACCGCCGCGGGTTGCGGCCAGAGTTGCGGCGATTTCAGTGGGATGATGACCGTAGTCATCAATCAATATCGCTTCGCCGCCATCCGCTTTAACCGGTCCCAGCAAATTGAAGCGGCGGCCGATACCGTCGAATTTCAGCAAGGCGCGCTGACAGGCTTCAATTTTGACCTGCAGGTTACGGGCAACCGCCATGGCCGCCGTCGCATTCAAAGCATTATGCAGACCGGGCATATTCAAGGTGATCGGGAAACGCTCACCAGTGTGTTTTTCAATTACCGTGAAAAAGCTCTGACCTTGACGCTGTGTCAAATCAACCAGCTGATAATCGGCTTCTTCATCCTGTCCATAGGTAATAAACGGCCGCGTGACTTCAGTCAGCAAATCCTTGATGACCGGATCATCCAGACACATAACAGCCAGACCATAGAACGGCAGGTGATGCAGAAACTCGACAAAGGTCGCTTTGAGCTTGTCGAAGCTGCCTTCATAAGTCGCCATATGATCCTGGTCAATATTGGTCACCACGGCGATCATCGGCTGCAGATAGAGAAATGAGGCATCACTCTCATCAGCCTCGGCAACGAGGTAACGGCCAGTCCCGAGACGGGCATTGCTGCCGGCACTGTTAAGGCGGCCACCGATAACAAAAGTCGGATCCAAATCGCCTTCACTGAGCAGGCAGGCAATCAGGCTGGTTGTTGTGGTTTTACCATGGGTACCGGCAACGGCAATGCCGTAGCTGAACCGCATCAATTCGGCCAGCATCTCTGCTCTTGGTACTACCGGAATACGATGTTCACGCGCAGCCTGCAGTTCGACATTATCTTCAGTTACCGCGGTAGTCACCACCACCACATCCGCCCCTTCGAGATAGACCGGGTCGTGACCAATCATAATTGTCGCGCCCAGCGTGCGAAGGTGCTTAATCAGGCTGTTTTCTGCCAGATCACTGCCTGTCACCTGGTAACCGAGATTCAGCAGAACTTCGGCAATACCGCCCATGCCCACACCACCGATACCGATGAAATGGATATGCTTGACCCGGCTTTGCATGGCTGAAGTTAATCTATCCATGTGCACACTCCACACACAGATCGGCAATCCGGGTGGCGCTACCGATTTTCGCGACTTGTCTCGCCGCATTAGCCATGGTTAATAATCCTTCTCTGTCTTGATCAAGTTGCTTCAGACTCACAGATAGTTCTTCAGCATTGAGCATATTGTCGGCAACCAGCCTTGCTGCACCGGCATTAACCAGCAGTGCCGCGTTATGTGTCTGGTGGTCATCCACCGCATAGGGGTAAGGCACCAGAATGGAAGCCACGCCGGCGGCGGCGAGCTCTGCCACGGTCAATGCACCTGCCCGGCAAATCACCAAATCCGCCCAACCGTAGGCTTGTGCCATATCAGCAATAAAATCCGTGATCTCAGCTTCCACGCCCGCTTGCTGATAGGCAGTCCGACAGGCATCAATATGTTTTTTGCCGCATTGATGACGCACTTCAGGCCTAAAGCTGGTATCCATCAGCTGCAACGCTGCAGGTACCACTTCATTCAATGAGCGTGCACCCAGGCTGCCACCCAAAACTAATAGTTTCAGCCGACCATTGTTTCCAGTCTGGCGTAAATGCGGCATCGGCAAATCTTCAATTTGCTTACGGACCGGATTACCAACCCATTCCGCTTCAACCTGACTGTCGAAACTATTCGGAAAACCAGCCAGAACTTTTCTGGCCAGTCTTGCCAGCAATTTATTGGTGAGACCCGGAATCGCATTCTGCTCGTGAATTAACAGCGGTTTTTTCAACAACCAGGCTGCAACGCCACCCGGTCCCGAAGCAAAACCGCCTAGTCCGATAACGACATCCGGATTAAACACACGCATTAAGCGTATTGCCTGCCAGACTGCTTTCATCACACGGAATGGCGCCATCACCCAGCCTAAAGCACCGTTACCGCGCAATCCCGCTACTCTGATAAAAGTCAGCGGATAACCGGCCTGTGGCACAAGCTCGGCTTCAATACCTTTTTGTGTACCGATCCAGCTCACTTCGACCTCACGCTGTTTCAGTTCATCAGCCACCGCCAGTGCCGGAAATACATGACCACCAGTGCCGCCGGCCATGATCATGACTTTTTTCACTGTCCCGGCTGTCATCGTCTGATCCTTGCCGAGGCTTTCTCGGGCAGACGCGTTTCCATATCCACACGCAGCAATAAAGCAATCGCCACACAGACAATCACCAGACTACTGCCGCCGTAACTCATCAGAGGCAGAGTCAGTCCCTTGGTTGGCAGGGCCCCCATATTGACGCCGATATTGACGCAGGCCTGCATACCCAACCAGATACCGATGCCGTAGGCGACCTGAGCACCGAATACCTGACCGGCCATTTCTGCTGCACGACCGATAGCTAAAGCCCGCCAGATAAAGATAAAGAACAAAGCAATGACAGCCAGTGCACCGACCAGTCCCAGTTCCTCGGCCAGGATGGAATACAAAAAGTCCGTGTGGGCTTCAGGCAGATAGAACAGTTTCTGCATGCTGCTGCCCAGACCAACGCCCAGCCAGTCTCCCCGGCCGAAGGCAATCAATGCCTGTGTCAGCTGAAAGCCACTGCCGAAAGGATCTGCCCAGGGGTCCATAAAGCTCTGCAAACGCTCCAGTCGGTAGGGTGCTACCCACACCAGCATGGCAAACAAAGCGCCCATGACAGCAATCAATGCTGCGAAAACATCAAGCCGGGCGCCCCCCAGAAACAGCATGGCCAGCACGGTGGACATAATTACGACCATCGAGCCCATGTCCGGCTGTAACAACAGCAATAACGCAGCAACACCCAGCAGCATTAATGGTGCCAGGACTTTAAGAAAAGAGGTGTGTAGCTGGCCATGATGACGCTGCAGGTAATCGGCAATGTAGAGGATTGCAAAAAGTTTGATAACCTCGGCTACCTGCAGATTCACCGGCCCCAATGGCAGCCAGCGGCTTGAGCCGTTGACTTCTCTGCCAATGCCGGGAATCAGCACCAGGACCAGCATAAACACACCAAACATTAATAATTGTGGCGCAATACGTTGCCAGACAGCGAGTCTGATTGACACCACCGCCCAGGCAACGCCCAGACCGGCAGCGGCAAACACCAGCTGGCGGATAAAATAAAACAGCGGCTGACCGGTTTTACTGTCTGCAATCGTAATCGACGCCGAGCACACCATAATCAGGCCGATAAACATCAGCGCCGCGGTAGCAAACAGCAGACTACGATCAAATTGCAGGTTGGTCTCGCTCATGCCACCAAGGCCCTCACTGCTTGTTCAAATTTATCGCCGCGTTCAGCATAGCCGCTGAACATATCGAAACTGGCACAGGCTGGTGACAATAGAACACTATCTCCCACTTCGGCAGCCTGACGAGCAAGGTGCACTGCGTCTTTCATATCAACCGCCCTCAGTGTTTTCACACTGACCGGCACAATGGCAGCAATTTTGTCCGCATCTTCGCCCATCAACACTACGGCACGTACCGCGTGTTCCAGGGCATCGCTAAGTTGTGCAAAGTTCTGATCCTTACCGATGCCGCCGGCAATCAGCACGATAGGGCCAGCATCCGCTAAGCCTTCTATTGCTGCGATGCAGGCACCAATATTGGTGGCCTTGGAGTCGTTAAACCAGCGCACGCCTTCCAGTTCTCTGACCAGCCGACTGCGATGTGGCAGGCCCTTGAATTCCTGCAATGCCGCAAGCATTGCCTGCATTGGCAACGCCATTGCCGACCCCAGCGCCAGTGCGGCCAAGGCATTGGCCAGGTTATGGGTGCCGACTATTTTCAACTGATTAACAGCCAGTAGCGGCTCGTTACCTTCAGCCAGCCAATGCTGGCCGTCTCTTTGCATCAGGCCGAAGTCAACACCTTCGGTTTTATGCAGACTGAAGCCAATTTGAATCCGGCTTTCTTCCGCCATCGCACTGACGACCGGATCATCACGGTTAATCACCATGACGCCATCCCCATTGAAGACTTTCTGTTTGGCCCGCTGATAATCTTCAACTGTGTCGTAACGGTCCAGATGATCCGGGCTGACATTCAGTATCACAGCAGCAAAGGCATTGAGTGAACAGACCGTTTCCAGCTGGAAGCTCGACAACTCCAGAATGTAGAAATCGGGCGCTTTGTCGCCCAGCAGATCCAATGCCGGTGTTCCCAGATTGCCACCGGTACGGGTGTCTTTACCCGCGAGCTGTGCCATCAGGGCCAGCAAGGTCGTGACTGTGCTCTTACCGTTGGAACCGGTAATGGCTACCACCGGGGCATCAACATAACGGGCAAAGAGCTCGATATCACCGATCATTTCAATACCTGCTTCGCGCGCAGCACGGATTTCCGGGAGTCTGGGATCGACGCCCGGACTCAGTATGATCATGTCGGCCTGCAGCAACCAGTCGCGATCCAGACCACCGGTTTTGATCAAGACCTGCGGATAATCCTGCTGCAACAAGCTCAATGCAGGCGGTTGTTCCCGGGTATCCATCACAGCGACGCTGAGTGCACGATCGGCCAGAAACCGGGCACATGACAACCCGGTCTGCCCCAGACCGACTATCAGGCAGTTTTTATGTGAAAGTGTATTCATGCCTTGTGTCATCGTATTTTCAGCGTTGCCAAACCAATCAGAACCAGGAATACCGTCACAATCCAGAAGCGCACGATAATGCGTGGCTCCGGCCAGCCTTTCAGCTCATAGTGATGATGAATCGGTGCCATCAGGAACACCCGCTTTCCACGCAGTTTGTAAGAGGCGACCTGAATCATGACGGAGAGCGTTTCAATCACAAACACACCGCCCATAATCAGTAGCACCAGCTCCTGACGAACCAGTACCGCAACCGTGCCCAATGCAGCGCCCAAAGCCAATGCGCCGACATCGCCCATAAAGACCTGGGCGGGATAGGTATTGAACCAGAGGAAGCCAAGCCCGGCTCCAACCAGGGTGGCACAGAACACCGTCAACTCACCGGCACTGGGAATAAACGGGATCTGAAGATACTGGGCAAACTCAGAGTGACCGCCGACATAGCTGAACAAACCCAGTGCGGATGCCACCATGACCGTCGGCATAATCGCGAGTCCATCAAGACCATCTGTCAGGTTGACCGCATTACTACTGCCCACAATCACCAGATAGGTCAGCAGCATGTACCAGCCGCCCAGAGGAATAATGACTTCCTTGAAAAACGGCACTATCAGCGTGGTTTCCGCTGGCACTGTGGCGGTAAAAAATAAAAATACCGCAGCACCGGCCCCGAACAGTGACTGCCAGAAATATTTATAACGGCTTAGCAGGCCACGTGGGTCCTGTCTCACCAGCTTGATGTAATCATCAACAAAACCGATAACACCAAAAGCCAACGTCACAACCAGCACCACCCAGACATAACGGTTACTGAGATCCGCCCACAGCAGCGTACTGACAGCAATGGCAACCAGAATCAATGAACCGCCCATGGTTGGTGTGCCGCTTTTGCTGAAGTGCGACTCCGGTCCATCGCGTCTCACCACCTGGCCGATTTGCTTGAAGCTCAGATGACGGATCATGGTCGGGCCGATAAGCAGAGCAATGCCCAGCGCGGTGATAGTCCCGAGAATCGCCCGCAGGGTCAGATACTGGAAGACGTTGAACCCGCTGTAATACTGGGTCAGATATTCACTTAACAGCAGCAGCATCAGCCTCTCCTTCCCGCGCCAGCTGATCGGCTAGCTTATCCAGTTGCATAAAACGTGATCCTTTAATCAAACAAGTCACATCGCTGCTTAACTCTTGTTGCAAGCGCTGCTGCAAAGTCTCGATATCCTCAAAATGTTGTGCGCCGCAGCCGAATTGCTGTCCGGCCATGCGACTACTGTTGCCTACCGTGAATAAACGACTCACGCCGGCGTCACGTGCCTGTTTACCCATCTCACCATGGATCTTGTCGCTGTCTTTACCCAGTTCACCGAAGTCACCCAGCACCAACCAGTGCTCACCATTAAAGCCGGCCAGCGTTTTCAGGGCCTGCAGATAGGAACCGGGATTGGCGTTATAGCTGTCGTCGATCAGGCGCGACTCATTGATACCGATTCTCAGCTGTAGCCGATGCGGGACGGAACGCATACCGGCGAGGCCGCGCACCATGGCATCGACCGGGACTTCCAGTGCACGGCATACGGCAATGGCTGCCAGCGCATTGTTAACGTTGTGCAAACCGGGCAATGGCAAATCAAAGTGATGACTGACGCCTTCCATCTCGACCAGAAAATGACTGACAGCGGGATCCGGCTGAATATAGTCAGCGCGGATATCCGCTTCATTCTCAAAACCGAAGGTCAGGGTTTTTCTGTTGTCTATAAGTGGTGCCCAGATCTGCTGATACGGCATATCCGCATTCACCACGGCTGTGCCACTTTGTGACAGACCCGAATAAATGGTCCCTTTTTCTACCGCAACCCCTTCTTCGGAACCAAAGCCTTCCAGGTGAGCCGGTGCGATGTTGTTGATGAGGGCGACATCGGGTTCGGAAATTTTCACCAGTTGCGCAATTTCACCCGGGTGGTTTGTACCCATTTCAATCACGGCGAACTTGTCTTCCGGGTCGAGCCGGCACAAAGTCAAAGGCACACCCAGATCATTATTCAGATTACCCTGGGTCGACAGCACCGGACCTGTTTGCCGCAAAATGGCTGTCACCATTTCCTTGACGCTGGTTTTACCGTTACTGCCAGTAATCGCTACCACGCGGGTGCGGTTTTGTTGCAGCCAGGCACGCGCGATCAGTGCAAAAGCCTGTCTGACATCTTTAACCTGAAGCTGGGGTAATGGATCATCGCGCAATTCAGACACCAATGCGGCACTGGCACCGGCTTCCCGTGCCTGTGACAGATAATCATGGCCATCGACATGCTCGCCTTTGAGTGCGACAAACAGATTGCCTTTCTTAATCTTGCGGGTGTCAATGACGGCACCGCGGACTGTGACCTCACCCGCGTTGACTTCACAGCCGAGCAGTCGACCCAGTTGTTCAAGTGTCATGGACAAGGCCATCAATGCCCTCCCATGACGTTGTAAACGCCGTTATGTAAATCATCGAGGACATCAGTCACTATCAAAGTATCGCTGAAGGGATATTTGATGTGTCCTATTTCCTGATAGGCTTCATGACCTTTGCCGGCCACCAACACGATATCGCTGAGCGTGGCATGTGACAGCGCATAGATAATGGCGGCTTTGCGATCCAGTTCAACACGTATTTTCTCGGGTTGCCGGCAACCAGCCAGAATATCGTCAATAATTGACTGATGGTTTTCTGTACGCGGATTGTCGTCGGTGATCACCACACGATCGGCCTGAGCTTCGGCAATTTGTCCCATCAACGGCCGTTTGCCTTTATCACGATCTCCGCCGCAACCAAACACGCACCAGAGTTCACCGTTTTCGGGCAAATGACTGCGGAGGGTTTTCAGCGCCTGCTCCAGTGCATCCGGTGTATGAGCATAATCAATCACGACGCAGGGCTGACCTTCATAGCCATGGGCTTCCATCCGGCCGGAAACAGCATGGCAATGCTGTAGCGCCTCTCTCGCCTGATTATCATCAAAGCCAATCAGCTTCATCACACCCAACGTGGCGAGTAAGTTATCAACGTTGAAACGCCCCATCACCGGTAGTGTGATGCCCTGTTTATGACCCTGAATAGTTAAATCAAATGCCACACCATCGCGGCGGCATTCAACCTCTGACGCAGTGATATCAGCCTCACTGCTACTGGAGTAGGTCAACAATTCGATATCTGGACGCAAGGCCTTTTTGACCTGTTGCCCGAAAGCATCATCAATATTCAGAACAACTTGGCTGACCGAAGTCATTTCAAACAGTTTTTGTTTTGCCGCCGCGTACTGTTCCATTGTTTCGTGGTAATCCAGATGATCACGGCTCAGATTGGTCAGCACTGCCAGATTGACATCGACGCTGTTCAGTCTGCCCTGTACCAATGCATGCGATGAGGCTTCCAGCGCCACATAACGACAGCCTTCCAGTTCAAAGCCGGCCAACAGACGCTGCATTGAGACCGGATCCGGAGTGGTCATGCCTGTCAGTTCCAGATCACTGATGCGGCCGGCTCCCATGGTACCGATGACACCACAGGGCTGACCGCTGGCTTCCATTGCCTGGGCAATAAACTGACTGACCGAGGTCTTGCCATTGGTTCCGGTAACGGCGATCACTGTCATATGCTCAGAGGGATGCTCGTAAAAACGGGCGGCAATAAAGCCCGCCTGTATGCCGAGTTGTTTAACCGGATAGGCGGTCACTACGGCTTCATCCAGCATGGCCTGCTCATTGGCAGTCAATGGTTGGTCGGCATCAATCAGGACAGCAAAAGCGCCTTTATCCAAAGCCTGGTGAAAATGTTTCTCTCGTTCAGCAGTGTGTTTAGCCAGAGCCAGGAACAAACAGCCGGCAGTCACACGCCGGCTGTCCATGCTGATATCGCTCAGCACGCATTCCTGAAGCTCGACATCATCGGCCACCCAGTCCTGTAATAGCCAGGTCAGAGATTGTTTTTTCACGATTGATGTGATCATTTGTTGGCCACCTGCATTTGCGTCATCGGTAATGCATCCGGTGCGATATTGAGCAGTCGCATGGCCCCGGTCATGACTTCAGCAAACACCGGTGCTGCTACTGCGCCGCCGTAGTATTCCTCACCACGGGGTTCGTCCACCATGACCACCATGGCCAGACGCGGTGCGCTGGCCGGGATAATCCCTGCAAATACGGATTGATAACGTTTGTCGGCATAGCCGCCGCTGATTGATTTTTTCGCGGTACCGGTTTTGCCTGCTACCCGGTAATTGGCCACCGCAGCACGGGTTGCTGTACCGCCTGGCTCGACCACTTTTTCCATCATTGCCAGTACCTGATGCATCAGACCGGCGGAAAACACACGACGCCCTTTTGGCATCTCACCATTTTTGACAAAGGTAACCGGCTTTAAGATGCCGCCACTGGCCAGCACACTGTAGGCTCTGGCTAGCTGTAAGGCCGACGTTGACAAACCATAACCGAAAGCCATGGTTGCCCGATCCAGTGTCCGCCAGGACTGCGGATCAGGCATGGTGCCCATCACTTCACCCGGGAAATAGGCGCCGGTCGCCTCTCCCAGTCCGAAACGGGCAAAATCCTGCCATAAGACCTCAGGGTCCAGTTCCAGAGCAATCTTGGTGGCGCCGATATTGCTCGACTTCTGTATCAGTGTTGCCAGGTCAATTTCGCCATAGTCACGGAAATCGCGGATAGGATGTCCGCTGACGCGGAATACGCCGGGATGGGTATTGATAATGGTGCTCAGATCAAACTTGCCTGACTTGATGCCGCTGGCAACCGTAAACGGTTTGACGGTAGAGCCTGGCTCAAACAGATCGGTCACGGCACGGTTACGGTAATGACTGGGTTTGAGGCCTTCACGGTTATTCGGATTGAATGAAGGCTGATTGACCATCGCCAGCACTTCACCACTTTGTATATCCAGCACCACGGCAGTACCGGCTTTGGCATTGTGTTCTTCCACAGCATTTTTCAGTGCCTGAAAAGCCAGATGCTGTAAACGCAGATCGATACTGAGTTGAATATTTTCCCCGGCCTTGGCTGGACGAATCAATTCGCCGCCTTCAACAAAGTTACCTTTACTGTCACGCACCATGCGTTTCAGTCCAGATCGACCAGTCAGCACCGCATCATAAGTGAGTTCCAGGCCTTCCTGACCGATATCATCAATATTGGTGAAACCAAGAAGATGTGAAGTGACTTCACCAGCCGGGTAATAACGTTTGTATTCGCGTTGCAGGTAGACGCCATGAATCCCGAGCGCCTTAACACTTTGGGCCAGTTCCGGCGTGACCCGACGTTTAAGATAGAGAAACTCTCGCGACCGATTGCCATTGATTTTGTCACGTACAGTACTGACCGACAGGTTCAATTTTTCAGCCAGTTTCACCAGCTTGGGATGATCGGCGGGTACGTCCTGCGGATTCAGCCAGATGGAATGAACGGGCGTACTGATAGCCAGCGGTTCACCGCTACGATCAAGGATCATGCCTCGATGTGCCACCACCGGCACCTGACGCAAATGACGGGCATCACCCTGGTTACGCAGGAATTCCGGGTTCAGGATCTGGATATCGGCCAGACGCCAGCACAAACCCAGCACGAACAGGACGAACATCACCCTGACCAGGTTCAGACGCCAGAGTCCGACTTGCTGATGACTAACGCGTGCCGCACTCATCGCTTGATCACCACGGTCATATCGGCGCTGGGCACAATCATATTCAGGCGGGTTCTGGCCTGTTGCTCGACACGACTGGGGCTGCCCCAGGTACTTTGCTCAAGCAGCAGCCGACCCCATTCTTCATTGAGCAGATCACGCTGTTTTTCCAGTTGCTGCAGCTGGATGAATTCATTGCGGTTGAGATGCTTGGAATAAATCACGCCGACCGCCGAGATGATCACCAGCATGACCATCACCAGCAACGGCATATCAATATAGATTTGTTCCAGATATTGCTTCAGCTTCATGCCAGCTTCTCCGCGACACGCATGACCGCACTGCGTGCTCTCGGATTGACAGCCAGCTCAGCTTCGCCAGCTTTGATTGCCTTGCCGATAATTTTTAAGCGAGGATTGAGTTGATCAACCGTGATCGGGAAATCCGAAGGCAAATCATCGCCACGGGCCTCATCCCGGAAAAAGCGTTTCACAATGCGGTCTTCCAGCGAGTGGAAGCTGATGACGACGAGTCGACCGCCGACAGCGAGCACATCCAGTGCCTGTTCCAGTGCCTGACGAAGTTCTTCCAGCTCATTATTTATATAGATGCGTATTGCCTGGAAAGTGCGGGTGGCCGGATGTTTATGTTTTTCCCGTGACGGACTGGCTTTATCCACCAGTTCTGCCAGTTGCTTGGTGGTGGTAATGGGCTTGTCATCACGACTGTCGACGATGGCACGGGCTATACGCTTGCTGTAACGCTCTTCACCCAGGGTTTTCAGCACATGGGCAATATCATTCATTTCTGCTGTTGCCAGCCATTCGGCAGCACTGATGCCCGCTTCGGGATTCATCCGCATATCAAGCGGTCCGTCTTTATAAAAGCTGAAACCGCGCTCGGCATCATCCAGCTGTGGCGAAGAAACACCGATATCCATCAGAATACCGTCAATCTGGTTCTGCCACAGGCGTGCGTGCACGGCACCTGCAAGCTCCGAAAAAGCACAGTGTTCAACCGCAAAACGGGGATCTTCATTTGCCAGCTGTTTGCCAGTCGCCACAGCCTGGGGATCACGATCCAAGCCCAGCAGGCGTCCATCTTCAGATAGTTGAGCCAGAATCGCACGGCTGTGTCCACCACGGCCAAAGGTGGCGTCGAGGTATTTACCGTCGGCTTTCACAGACAGGGCGTCCAGGGTCTCGTCCAGCAAGACTGGCAGATGTTCCGAGTAGATCTCAGTCATAATTCCGCCCTATATCGACAGGCTTTCTAATTCAGCCGGTAAAATCTCGTCAAAATCTTCTTCCAGACATTCATCCATGAGTTCATTCCAAGTTTGCTCATTCCAGAGTTCAAACTTGTTACCTTGGCCGATCATCACCATGCTCTTATCGAGTCCGGCGAATTCACGCAGCTTGGCCGGTAGCAAGATACGACCGTTACCATCCATTTCACATTCAGTGGCATAACCAAGCAGCATTCTTTTCAAACGACGGACTTGTGGATTCAAACTGGGGAGTGCAGTCAATTTTTGTTCGACTTGTTCCCATTCCGGCAGGGGATACATCTGTAGGCAGTGGTCAGAGTGATCAATGGTGACAACCAGACGGCCTTCGCAACAGACGTCAAGATGCTTGCGGAACTTGGCTGGTATCGCCATCCGCCCTTTAGCATCCAGATTGAATGTTGCCACGCCTCGAAACACTTGCCGCCCCCAGAAAGAACCGATCCACTAAGATCCACTTTTCCCCACTTGTCGACACTATAGGATTGCAAATGGTTGAAGTCAAGCATCTGGATCAACAAAATCCTCTTTTTATGACAAGGACTTAGCGACATTTGCTAAAAGTGGGAGAAAAGCCCGTGAAGGTCTTGTCAAGGACATGTTCTTTATCAAAAAAGTGGCTAAGGAACTTAAAGTAAATTCTAGGAGCTTGGACCTTGTTGCAAAAACTCAACGACATCGAACGTCGTCGATACAGGAACCGATACTGGTAAAACATCAGAAACGCTATCGGCAATTCAGAAAAATCAGCCGGCGATTATACCTGCCAGCCACTTGAAAATCTGCTTTTCAAGCAGCGCCTGGGCCGGGATCAGCGCCATAAATTGCGGCTTTTTTAATTGTCATTTTCGTAATTTTCCAGAAATGGGCTGGTAAATTACGGCAAAAGGCATATACTGCATTGAAGAGCAAATTATTTTTGCAGTGTGAATGCCAACGATGGCTTCACCTCGATGCAAGGAGAGAGCTATGTTCCGAAGGCTGCATCTGTTATGTCTCGCTCTTGTTTTGCCACCAGCCCCGCTCCGGGCGCTGGAATTCAACATGCCCGTTGGTGTCACCGACACCAGTCAATCTATATTCAACCTCCACATGACCATTTTCTATATCTGCCTGGCTATTGCTGTGGTGGTGTTCGGTGTCATGTTGTGGTCGATTTATCATCACCGTAAATCCAAAGGTCATGAGGCCGCTCAGTTTCATGGCAACATCCTGGTCGAGGTTATCTGGACGACAATTCCTTTCCTGATTCTGATCGCCATTGCGATCCCGTCGACCATCACATTGAAGGATCTCTACGACACTACTGAGTCTGACATCGATATCCAGGTAACCGGTCATCAATGGAAATGGCACTACAAGTACATCGGTGAAGATGTGGATTTTTTCAGTGTGCTCGCCACCCCGCGTGAAGAAATCGAAAATCGCAAAAAGAAAAATCCCAACTATCTGCTGGAAGTGGATAACCCTGTCGTGGTCCCGGTTCATAAAAAAATCCGTTTCCTGTTTACTTCCAACGATGTGATTCATGCCTGGTGGGTGCCGGATCTTGCAATCAAAAAAGACGCCATTCCAGGATTTATCAATGAGTCATGGACCCGTATCAACGAACCCGGGCTTTACCGTGGCCAATGCGCAGAGCTATGCGGCAAACATCACGCGTTTATGCCGATTGAGCTTAAAGCCGTGTCGGAAGCAGAATACGAGACCTGGCTGGCTGAACAAAAAACGGCTCAAGAAGCCGCTGTCGCAGCGGCAGAGAAAGACTGGAGCATGGAAGAGTTGATGAATACCGGTGCCACGGTTTACGAGAAAAACTGTGCAGCCTGCCATCAAGCTGATGGCTCAGGTATGCCGCCGACCTTCCCGCCGCTGGACGGCAGTGCCATTGTTCAGGGTGAAAAAATCGATCATATGAAAATCGTAGTGAATGGTCGGGTTGAAAAAGGCATGCCTGCCTTCGGCAAACAACTTTCCGCTGTCGATATCGCCGCAGCAATCACGTTTGAACGTAATAGTTGGGGTAACCAGACTGACGATATGGTCACGCCCGCCGAAGTACAGGACCTGATGGACAAACAGTGAGGTCGTTATGAGTGCACACGCAGAGACGCTGCATCACGGACCAGCCAAAGGTATAAGCCGCTGGATATTGACCACCAATCACAAGGATATCGGGACGCTGTATCTGGTATTCAGCCTGATCATGCTGTTTATCGGTGGCACCATGGCCTTTGTTATCCGCGCGGAGTTGTTCCAGCCAGGCCTGCAACTGGTGATGCCGGAATTTTTCAACCAGATGACCACGATGCACGGTCTTATCATGATATTCGGCGCGGTGATGCCGGCCTTTGTCGGCCTGGCCAACTGGCAGGTACCACTGATGATTGGTGCCCCGGATATGGCATTGCCGAGGCTGAATAACTTCAGCTTCTGGATTCTCCCCTTCGCTTTTACCATGCTGCTGTCGACCCTGTTCATGCCGGGCGGCGCTCCCGACTTCGGCTGGACCTTCTACGCGCCGCTGTCGACCACCTATGCGCCACCCAGTGTCACGTTCTTTGTGTTCGCCGTGCACATGATGGGGATTTCATCGATACTCGGCGCCATTAACGTTATTGTCACCATCTTCAATATGCGTGCGCCGGGCATGAAAATGATGGATCTGCCCTTGTTCGTCTGGAGCTGGCTGATCACCGCATTCCTGCTGATTGCTGTAATGCCGGTTCTGGCTGCCGTAGTGACTATGGTGCTGATGGACGTGCACTTCGGAACCAGTTTCTTCAGTGCTGGCGGCGGCGGTGATCCGGTTCTGTTCCAGCATGTGTTCTGGTTCTTTGCCCACCCTGAAGTTTATATTATGGTGTTGCCGGCATTTGGCGTGATTTCCGAGATCATCCCTACCTTTTCCCGCAAACCACTCTTTGGTTATCGCGCCATGGTTTTAGCCACGATCGCCATTGCTTTTCTCTCTTTTATTGTGTGGGCGCATCATATGTTCACGGTGGGCATGCCGCTGACGGGGGAACTGTTTTTTATGTACACCACGATGCTGATAGCCGTGCCTACTGGCGTTAAGGTATTTAACTGGATCAGCACCATGTTCCGGGGCGCAATGACCTTTGAGACCCCGATGTTGTTCGCCATTGCCTTTATCGTGCTGTTTACCATCGGCGGTTTGTCAGGCCTGATGCTCGCGATTGCGCCGGCGGATTTTCAATATCACGACACCTATTTCGTCGTCGCTCACTTCCATTACGTGCTCGTCCCCGGCTCGGTGTTCGGCATCATTGCCGCTGTTTATTACTGGCTGCCCAAGTGGAGCGGTAACATGTATGACGAAAAACTGGGCCAGTGGCATTTCTGGCTGTCGTTTATCGGCGTGAACCTGACTTTCTTCCCGATGCATTTTGTTGGTCTGGCCGGCATGCCAAGGCGTATTCCCGATTATGCCCTGCAGTTTGCCGACTTCAATATGCTGACCAGTCTCGGTGCATTCCTGTTCGGCACCACCCAGCTTTTGTTTGTCTACATTCTGGTTAAGACCGTTCGCAGCGGAAAACCGGCAGAACAGCTCCCCTGGGAAGGTGCACGAGGTCTCGAGTGGAGCGTGCCGACTCCGGCACCCTACCACACCTTTACTACCCCGCCAGAGTTGAACAAAGAATGAAAAGCTGGCTTAAACCCTCAAGCCCGGGCGGTCTGGTTCTGATCGTGGTACTGATGTTCGGCTTTGGTTTTGCCCTGGTTCCGCTCTACGATGTGTTCTGCGAGGTGACTGGTCTGAACGGCAAAACCAAGGGTGCCTACCAGGGGCAGATCAATGCGCAGGCTGCACCGTCTGAGCGGACTATCACAGTCCAGTTTATTGCCAATCGCAATGATAATTTGTCCTGGGACTTTGTGGCTGAAGAAGAAGAAATCAAGTTGTCTGTGGGTGAGCGCAAACAAACCCATTTTTCAGTGAACAACACGTATGACAAAGCGGTGGTGGCACAGGCTATTCCGAGTGTTTCACCACCGCAGGCAGCCGATTATCTGAACAAAATTGAATGTTTCTGCTTCCAGAGACAGCCCTTAGAGGCAGGGGAAGCCAAACAATTTCCACTGGTGTTTTTTATCGATCCTGCGTTACCCGAGGATATCAGCAAGCTGACTTTGTCTTATACCTTGTTTGATATCAGTGATCGCAATAGCAACGGCGAAGACTAACGCCGTTATTAAGGGAGGAACTCTCTATGGCACATCATTCCGCCTACTACGTTCCACCACAGAGTCACTGGCCCATCATCGGGGCAGCTGGCTTGTTCCTCACTCTGGGCGGCGCCGCCGCGCTGATTTATTCCCTGCAACAGGAAACCGACAGCTTGCTGGCTCAGATTATGCTCAATTCGGGCGCGCTGATCCTTGCCGGGATGATGATTGGCTGGTTTGCAGCGGTAATTGCTGAATCACGTCAGGGACTGTATTCACCACAGATGGATCGCTCCTTCCGTCAGGGCATGTCCTGGTTTATTTTTTCCGAGGTCATGTTCTTTTTTGCCTTCTTCGGCGTCCTGTTTTACATCCGGGTATTCGCCGTGCCCTGGCTGGATGGTGAAGGTGACAAAGGGCTGGCAAGCATGCTCTGGCCGCAATTTCAGGCATCATGGCCATTAATGCAGGCGCCCAATCCGGAGCAGTTCCCACCTATCAGGGAGGTCATCAATCCATGGCATATCCCGCTGGTTAATACCATTCTATTGGTTAGCTCGAGCTTTACACTGCTGTTAGCCCACAAAGCCTTAAAAAGAGAAGACCGGGGCAAGTTAAAAAGCTGGCTGGGTCTGACAATTGTATTGGGCCTGACCTTCCTCGGTCTGCAGATATATGAATATATCCACGCCTATACAGAACTGGATCTGACCCTGAAATCCGGCATTTACGGCGCCACCTTCTTCATGCTGACGGGTTTCCACGGTGCCCACGTGACTATTGGTAGTATCATTCTTTTAGTGTTGCTGTTAAGGGTGTTTCAGGGGCATTTCACTCCCGACAAGCATTTTGCCTTTGAAGCCGGTGCCTGGTATTGGCACTTTGTCGATGTGGTCTGGCTCTTTCTGTTTACTACCGTTTACTTGCTATAGGAAGCAAAACAAAGGGGAGATTTTGTGACAGCACAAAGACTGGTTCAGGATAGGTCTTACAACAGGTTTTCGTTCCGTCCGGCTTATCTTTTGTTTGCGGCTTTTGCGATCAGTTTGTGTCTGTTTCTCTCTCATTGGCAATGGCAGCGTGCGGAATCGGCCGAGTCGCGCTATCAAAGTTACCTGCAACAACAGAATAAACCGCCGACCAGCCTCATTGATAAACCTGCTGAATTCCAGCAGGTCAGCGCTGCAGGTCAGATTGAAAGACTATTCCTGCTTGATAACCAGATTTATCAGGGGCAGATCGGCTGGCACGTTCTGGGCCTGTTTACCACAATTCACGGGCCAATACTGGTCAATTTCGGCTGGACCGCCAAGGCTGATAAAAAGCCCGCCTTATCTGATTTTGACAATATCAAAATAGTGAACGGCCGGGTAAAGACAGCGGAACCAGGCCTGATGCTGGCCGACGCTCGGGAAGATCCAGCCTGGCCAGACGTTCTGCAGCAAATCGAGATTCCACTGCTCAATCAACATTTAGGTATCGAACTGTCACCGTTTGTAATTTATGCCGACAGCCCGCCTGACGGACTGGTGAGCGTCGAAGCCGCCCCTGAAAACAAATATCCGATGCATGCCGGATATGCCGTGCAATGGTTGCTCATAGGTCTTGCCTGTGGGGTCATTACTGTTATCGCCAGTCGCCGGAGGGAATCATGACTCGCAATCCATGGCTGTTCAGAATGGTCTGGTTAGTCGCTTTATTGCCACTGCTGTTTGCCTGGGGTCTGGCGCTGATGGGCGATAGGCTGCCCCTGGATACAAAGAATAACGGCGAATTAATGCCTGCAGGGATGAGAGTACCACAACAGCTCTCCAACGAGCTGGATGGCAAATGGGGGCTGGTGATGTTGAGCAGCCATTGTGATAACGCTTGTTCGGAGCAGTTATATCGATTGCAGCAATTACATACTGCCATGGGCTCCGACCTGACCCGGCTCCAGCCGTTGTGGCTATCGGTCGACCCTGTTGCCAGTCGGCCAGATAAGATTGACTTCAAACAAGTCAGAGCGGCCACCGCTCCGGCATTGATAGACTGGTTTAACCAGCATCAGCTTAGCTGGCAGGATCACAGTTTCTGGTTGATTGATCCGGCAGGTAACCTGGTGATGCGCTTTGCGCCGGATTTGAGCGGTAAAAAAATCCTGGCCGATATCGACTGGTTATTCAAGGCATCACACATTGGATAAGTCTATGTCGCTCAAGTCTCTGACCAATGTTGCTTTCGCCCTCGCTCTCATTGTAGTAACGCTGGGGGCTCTGACCAGGTTGATGGATGCCGGACTCGGCTGTCCTGACTGGCCCGGCTGCTATGGCCAGATTGTGCCGCCAGCGACGCATGAACAGCATCTTTTTACCGGACTCGATACCGGTAAAGCCTGGATGGAAATGATTCATCGTTATGCCGCCGGACTGCTGGGATTGCTGATCCTGTCATTAATGATTCTGTTGGAGAAAAAGCCTCAAGTCAGCGCGAATACACGCTGGCTCAGCCGTGGATTACTGGCATTAGTTACTGCGCAGGCCTTATTCGGCATGTGGACCGTCACTATGAAACTGCAACCTCAAATCGTCACGATTCACCTGCTGGGCGGCATGTTGCTGCTGGCCTTGCTATGGCGGATGCGTAAACAGCTGTCTGCTACTTCGGTTATCAGTGTCACCCCGCTTATGAAAACGTCAGTCCTGGCAGTGATCGTGCTGACGTTTTTTCAAATCAGTCTGGGCGGCTGGACCAGTAGTCAATACGCAGGACTGGCCTGCACCGACTTTCCCACCTGCCAGGGGCAGTGGTTGCCCGCAGCCCCGTTGAGCGAGGCATTTAACATCACCGAGTTTATTGATACAAATCATGAAGGCGGCCTGCTCTCTGCCGAGGCACGGCAAAGTATTCAAGTCATACACCGACTGTTTGCGCTGATACTGACGCTCAGTATCGCCACACTAAGTATGGCACTGTGGCGCTATGCCGCGCTCAGAATGCAGATATTGTTACTGCTGACACTGACATCGCTGCAACTGGCACTAGGTATGGCTAATGCGCTGCTGTTACTGCCTTTATCGCTGGCGCTGGCACATAACACGGGTGCCGCGTTACTGATGCTGTGTCTAGTCGACCTGCATATACGACTGAAACCGGACGCGGATACGACTATGCTCAGTCAATCTTCTGCTACACAAACCCTGGGGTGATGCCATGCAAAATTCTATCGTCACTACGCCTGCCCTTCACCGTGCCAACTGGAAAGATTACCTGGCATTGTGCAAACCCAAAGTCGTGTTGTTGATGCTTCTGACTGCACTAGTCGGAGCATTGCTGGCTCCGGGGTGGCCGGATCCGGGGACGCTGACGGTAGCCGTTATCGGCATTGCGCTTTGTGCAGCCAGTGGCGCGGCGATCAATAACCTGATTGATCACAAACTGGATGCCACCATGGCCCGAACTCGGCAACGTCCGGTGGTCACCGGTCATCTCTCGCCGCAGCAGGCGTTGGGGTTTGCATTAACACTGGCTGTGTCCGGACTACTGATGCTCTGGTTTCTGGTCAATCCGGTCACCATGTGGCTGACATTGTTTGCTTTGATCGGCTATGCGGTGATTTACACCCTGTTCCTGAAGCGGGCCACACCGCAAAATATTACCATCGGCGGTTTGGCTGGAGCCATGCCGCCACTGCTGGGATGGACTGCGGTCACTGGTCAGATTGATCCCAATGCCTTGTTACTGGTGCTGATTATCTTTGTCTGGACACCACCGCACTTCTGGGCACTGGCGATACATAAAAAAGAGGAATATGCCGGCGCCAATGTACCCATGCTGCCGGTCACCCACGGTGAGGCTTTCACCCGGATTCAGATTCTGCTCTACAGTCTGTTGCTGTTTGCCTGTACCTTGCTGCCTTTTGTCACTGGCATGAGCAGATGGCTTTATCTTGCCGGTGTTCTGCTGTTGAACGTTTACCAGCTCAGGTTGGTGAAACAATTGTTTGATCAGCGGGATCCGCTCGCTGCATGGCGTTTATTCAAGTATTCGATTCAATATTTGATGTGGCTGTTTCTACTGTTGCTTACCGACAGCATGCTGTTCGGCTAACAGCTTGAAGAACCACTGAAAAAGGCATAAAGTGAAATTGAAGCAATCCTTGATGTTAATGCTCCGTTAACGACCGCAAGGAGGTCTGCTATGTACCATCATCACCGTAAGCACTTCTGGGGGCTTTTCTCTGTTCCGCGCGTCGAGTGGCAATCGATCAGCGACGAAAATCTCGATATCACACAATTTGGCATTTTGCGAATGGTCATACTGGCCGCCGTGCCGGCTGTGGCTTTTTTGATCGGTATCAATCAGGTAGGTTGGAGTCTGGCCGGTAGCGAGTTCAATAAAGTGGCTCTGGCGGACGCCTTCCCGATGGCTGTGGCGTTTTATGTGTTGATCATCGTTTTCACATCAATGATGGCCTATTTCACCTTTGCCATGGAAAGAGCCTTTGGTGATGAGGCCAGTTTCGGACGTTGTCTGTTGTTTGTCACCTACACCGCCACCCCCATGTACATGGCCGGACTAATTGGCTTTGTCCCTATTGTCTGGTTGTCGATGCTGGTGTTGTTGCTGTCTGTCTGCTACAGCTTGTACCTGCTGTATCTGGGTATCCCCATATTTATGAGTATCGATGAAGGCAAAGGCTATGTGGTCTCAACATCGATTATATCTGCAGGCCTGTGTATGCTGGTCGTTTTCAACGTGCTGACCGTCGTTATCTGGAGCACAATCATTAATTGACGGCTGCCGTTGTCACTGAATTTGTGTCCGACTCCTGCTGCATCAGTAGCAGGAGTTCTCAAACCTCTAAAAAATCGGGGGATTGATTGCTTCCAGGTATCGATAGTTACCTGCGAACTCGGCCATTATGCTAACGATAATCGCTTTCATCACAGTATGCCAGCACAGGCTTTGTTGAATGGATGCCAACAACCAATCCGTAGCTCATCATGATGAGTTCATTAAATATCTCGAACAATACAAACTGCTAACCGGTTCGATACCGGTCTCCCTTCTGATCAGTACCTGCCTGGCGGCCATTATGGCTACCGTTCTTTTCGGGCAGATTTCCCACAGCAGCCTCCTCTTCTGGCTCGCTGTTTTGATCGGTATCAATATCATCAGGTTGCTGGTTTTTTATCAATTTAATCGTTTTCCAAGCCTTAACCACCAGCGGATAAGACTGCATCTGCGATTTTTCCGGTTCGGCACATTAATGTCAGGGCTACTATGGGGTTGGGCTGGCTTTTTCTTCGCCCAGCAAGTCGACCTCACCTACCAATTATTTATCACATTTACCCTGGGCGGGCTGGCAGTCGGCGCCACCTCCTCACTGGCGACTGACAGAGTGGCTGTTGTCAGTTTTATATTAGTTACGATCCTGCCCAATACCCTGCATTATTTTATTTCCGGCAATGAGTTGCCTCTGGCTATGGGCTTGATGCTGATACTGTTTATGGGATTTATGCTGAATACAGGTAGGCTACAAGGAGCAAGTCTGCATGAGAATCTGAACCTGCGGATTCATGCCAAACAGGATGCTGCACAGTTTCGGCAGGTGCTTGATTTCAGTCCGGTCGCCGTCAGTATTTTCAGCATTGCTTCAGCGGAAATGTTGTATATCAATAAACGTTATCTGGAACTATTCAGCCGTAGTTTCAAACCATTCGACAGAGAGAATGAGATGGGTTTTTCGATGGAAAAAACTCAGATTGACTCTATCGAATCAAGACTAAGACGCAATCAGATCGTATCCAATCTGCTGCTTAAAATTACCTCAAAACATTCCGCAGAAGTTAAATGGTGTATCGGCTCTTTCCTGCAATTGACTTACCTGGATACACCATCGATTCTGGCGTGGTTTTACGACATTACTGATAGGGTCGAGATGGAGGAAAAAATCAGGCATCTTGCCTACCATGATTCATTAACCGATTTACCCAACCGCTATTTGTTTGAGGATCGTCTGAATCTGGCACTTAAATTCGCCCAACGCAACCAGAGGCAACTGGGCGTGTTATTTATCGATCTTGACGGCTTCAAAGCCGTGAACGATACCCATGGGCATGATGTTGGCGACTTGCTGCTCAAAGCGGTATCAGATCGCATTAAATCGTTATTGCGGGTATCCGACACCTTATCGCGCGTGGGCGGTGATGAATTTATTGTGTTGCTTCCGGAGATAGCCGATAGCAATGATGGCGTACATGTTGCCGAAAAATTACTGGCAGCGCTGGCACAAACTTTTGAATTTGAAGACTACCAGCTGCAGGTTTCTGCCAGTATCGGTCTCGCCGTCTACCCGCAGCACGGCGATGACGACCAGACTTTGCTGAAACATGCTGATATTGCGATGTACGAGGCCAAAAAGCTCGGCAAAAACAATGTTCAGGTTTACCACGCTAAAAGCTGAATCAATCGCGGCTATATAAAAAGGTTGAGACGACCGATAAGCCGGGTTCTGTCATGGACAATCATTCATCTGGGACAGATGTCACCATCTGCCTCAAGCAACCTACCCGGGAACAGTGCGGGTCGCACATTATGTTCCCCTATTTGGTCTTGCTCCAGGTGGGGTTTACCTTGCCGCTTCTGTTGCCAGAAGCGCGGTGCGCTCTTACCGCACCCTTTCACCCTTACCGGTTTGCGAACAAACCGGCGGTATACTCTCTGTTGCACTGGCCGTAGGCTTACGCCTCCCAGGTGTTACCTGGCACCTTACCCTATGGAGCCCGGACTTTCCTCACCTGCCGTGGCAGGCGCGATTGTCTGGTCGTCTCAAGTCGACTATTTTACCTCAGCGCTTTTATTTCTGCTGTAATTTCAACGCCAGTTGATAGGCGTCGTTTTTACTGCAGCCGGTTATGCCGGCCGTTATCGCAGCCGCCTTTTTCACCGGCAATTCCGCTAACAACAAAGCCAGCACCCGTTGCATCTGCTGTTCATCTGCCGTCACAACATCGGAGGCGCCCTCGATCAGCAACACACATTCGCCACGTTGCTGATTGGCATCTGCTGCCACCCAGTCACGCAAGTCCTGCAGTGATCGGGTTTCAATCGTTTCATGAATCTTGGTCAGTTCCCTTGCCAGACAGGCGCGACGATCAGCACCGAATATCGCAATACACTCATTCAGCGTATCCAGCAGTCGGCGGGGGCTTTCATAGAAGATTAGCGTTCGTTGGTCATTTTTCAGCTGTGACAACTGCTGACGACGGGCACCGGACTTGGGCGGAAGAAAACCTTCAAAACTGAATCGGTCAGAAGCAATACCGGATGCTGACAATGCCGTGATTAAAGCGCAACTGCCGGGCACGGGTACCACCTGAATGGCATGAGACTTGACCAGAGTAACCAGTCGGTAGCCCGGGTCACTGATCAGCGGTGTACCTGCATCACTGATAAGCGCTATAGATTCACCCGCCTGCAGTCGCTGCAATAAAAGCTCGCTACGCTGCTGTTCATTGTGCTCGTGCAGGGAGAGCAGTGGCGTCGTAATGGCAAAATGTTGTAACAAAGGCTTACTGTGGCGAGTATCTTCCGCGGCGATCAGATCCACTGACTTCAGCGTTTCAATGGCCCGCTCAGAGAAGTCACTCAAATTGCCTATCGGTGTGGCTACCACGAACAATTGTCCGGCTTGTGAAGCAGTCACAATTTTTCCTTAATTCACTGTGTAATTGTGGTCGTAATATACGCGAACAGGTAAGATGATGCTTCCCATGTTAACAACACAGACACCAGATATGCCCCTCACACGCTTGTTGCTGTTACCGGCCATTATTCTCCTGTTCCTGACTGCCTGCCAGCCCGTTCAAGGTCCTTTAAGCAGAACCCAGCCCACAGAGATAGAAACGGTCCCGGCTGAAACTGAAGGGCAATATCAACAGGCTGCGGAAGAATACCTACAATTGGCGACCGAATATGATGGTGAACGCCAGGCCCTTTACTTCCTACGCGCAGCCGAATTGTTCTGGCAAACCGGCCAGGTTGAACAGGCCAACACCGCGCTGCAGCAGGTAAACAAACAGCTGCTGAGTAATGACAAGCAATTCAGTGCAGCGGTGGTCGGGGCAGAAATCGCGCTATTCAACAGTCAGGGTGAGGCGGCTTTGGCGGCACTGACAGATATCGATGCAAGCAGCCTCAACGCTGAAGACAGAGTCAAACTGCTGAAGCTGCGCTCTGATGCCTACACCCTCACCAGCAACTGGCTGGAAAAAGCCAACACCCATCTGCAGCTGGAAAAGTTACTAAGTGATGAAGCGGCCATAGAGCAGAACCGCGAAACCCTGTGGCAGGCGCTCCAGCAAATGACGCCACAGGCGCTTGATCTCCACAACCCTGGTTATCCGCCTGCTGATGACAGCGGCTGGTTCGCGCTGGCCTATGCGATCAAGGCTTATCAGGACAACCCGGAAACATTAGAGGTCGCGCTGGAAGATTGGCGCCGCAGTTATCCCAATCATCCGGCAGATCCCAGCCTGTACAAAGACAGCCTCAAGGCTGCAGGCATCCGTCTGCCTCAGCAGATCGGTGATATTGCGGTGATGCTGCCTGTTGAGGGACCGTTTGTAGACGCGGGCCGTGCCATTAAACAAGGTATCATCGCAGCACACTATGCCAGTGGTGCCAGCAGCAGACTGCATTTTCTGGATGTAGAAACCGATCCTTACTCAGGGCGCAGTAACGTTGCCCAACTTTATCAGGAAGCCATCTCTCGCGGCGCAAGTGTGGTCATCGGCCCGCTGCAGAAGCCTTCTGTTGAGGCGCTGGCAAAACTACCTGATTTACCGGTGCCGGTGCTGGCGCTGAACCGTATCGAGGCCGGCTTGAAGCGACCGAATCTTTACCAGTTCGGTCTGGCACCGGAAGATGACGCCATGGCAGTGGCCGATTTTGCCCGCCGCAAAGGCTATCAACATGCCGTCATTCTGGCACCTCAGGGTGACTGGGGTGACCGCGTCGCCACTGCCTTCAGCCAGGCATGGCGTGAAGAAGGGGGCAATATTCTATCGGTAGCCAGCTACAGCGAGTCCGACAACGATTTCCGTGACACCTTGATTCCGTTGATGGGACTGGACGTCAGTGAACAGCGCTACCGTACCTTGAAAAGCGTATTGGGACGTTCACTGGATTTTGAACCGCGCCGGCGCCAGGATATTGATTTTCTGTTCCTTGTCGCGAGACCACTTAAAGCCCGGCAACTGGTGCCTCAGCTCAAATTTCACCGTAGTGGTGACCTGCCTTTGATTGCAACCTCACATGCCTACAGCGGCCAAGCGGACCCACAGCAGGATATCGACTTAAACGATCTCATTATTACTGATATTCCATGGATGTTTGTTGATGAGACAAATCAGGATCAAGCCTATCAGGCAGTGCTCAGCCAGACACAGGGTAACCCCGGTAGTCTGCTCAGACTTTATGCAATGGGCACCGATGCCTACCGGCTGATTTCTGAACTCAATCAACTGAGCCGCCAGCCAGAACAGGTTTACCAGGGCGCAACCGGCGATCTGTCGGTTAACGAAGCGGGTCAGGTTGAACGCGAAATGCGCTGGGGTCAGTTCAAACAGGGCAGTCTCCAGCGCCTGCAGTGATATGCTATTTGCCAGGGATAAAGGCACAGAAGTAGAAACAGCAGTTTGCCGCTATCTGCAAAAACAGGGCTTGAAACTGCTGACCCGCAATTATCATAGTCGCGGCGGTGAGATTGATCTTATTATGCAGCATGGTACTGTGCTGGTTTTTATTGAGGTTCGCTTTCGTCGCAGTTCGGCCTATGGCACAGCGGCAGAAACGGTGACCCGAACCAAACAGAGAAGGCTGATCCATACCGCTGAGCAGTATCTGCAGCGTCATCGCATCCAGCATGACAGCTGTCGATTTGATGTGGTCGGCGTCAGCCTCGCAAACAGTGGTTACGAGATGCAGTGGATACAGAATGCCTTTGAACAAGGCTGAAGTTAAGCTGGTCAATCAAGACCAGAACAGCAACAATAAACACATTCTAATTGAGGATTGCTCAGTATGACTAAGTTAAAAAATCTTGCCTGGCTGGCTCTCCCTGTCCTGCTAATTCAGGGCTGTGCACCTGCCGTTGTCGGTGGTGCTGCCACAGGGGCAGCGGTGGCCTATGATCGACGCACTACAGGAACGGTAATTGATGATCAGGGTATCGAGTTCAAAGCCGCCTATGCACTGTTTGACAACAAGGAAATTTACGACCAGAGTCATATCAATGTCACCAGCTTCAACGGCGTGGTATTGCTCACCGGTGAGACGCCGAGCGAATCACTGAAGCAAAAAGCGACTGCCGAAGTGAAACAGATTCCTAAAGTCAAACGGATTCATAATGAACTGGCAATCGCGGCGCCCAGTGCCTTGCCCTCACGCAGTACCGATACCTGGATTACTTCTAAAATCAAAGCCAAAATGGCCACCGATGAACGCATTGATCCTTTTCATATCAAGGTCGTGACTGAACGGGGCATTGTTTATCTGCTGGGACTGGTCAGCCGCACCGAAGCCCAACAGGCGGTCAATCTGGTGACGAATACGGCCGGTGTTCAGCGTGTAGTTAAAATCTTTGAATACACTGATTAGGCGATTTTGCTTATAAGGAAAAGGCTCCCGAGGGAGCCTTTTTTATTGCTGTCAGAAGGGTTTCACCACCGCCAGAATAATCACGACGATTAACAGTAAGACCGGGAACTCGTTAAACCAGCGATAAAAACGATGACTGCGCTGATTATTATCAGCAGCAAACTGTCTGAGCATACGGCCGCAGACACCGTGATAGGCAAATAACAGAATCACCAAGGTCAGTTTGGCATGCAGCCAGCCCATCGAGGCAATCTGCTCCAGCGAATAAAAACTTAATAGCCACAGTCCAAACACCAGAGTGAGAATGGCACTGGGGGTCATGATGCCGCGGTAAAGTTTACGCTCCATGATTTTAAAGCGCGCATTACCAGCTTCATCCTCACAGAGGGCGTGATAGACAAACAGTCGGGGCAGGTAGAACATGGCCGAGAACCAGGTCACGATAAATATCAGATGGAAGGCTTTGACCCACAGCATCACTTACTCCTGTGTTGAAAACAGTGATAGTATCAAATGAAGCTAACGGGGAGTGGACAAATGACCGATCACGCAACGCAGGAAAGACGTCGTTTCAGCCGCATTCCATTTGATGCAATCGCCCATATCAACACCGATGACGGCGATGAATTTCTTAACTGCACCGTGCTGGATGTATCATTGAAAGGCCTGCTTATTGTCAAACCCGGCCAGTGGCAGGCGCGGCTGGGGCAGGCCTGTGTGGTGGATTTACTGCTCGAGCAGGGACAGGTTGTTATTGAGATGCATGCGACTGTTGCGCATATTGATGACGACACTATCGGCTTTGAATCACGTGAAATCGATCTGGACAGCATCACCCATCTGAAAAGGTTGATGGAACTCAACCTGGGCGACGAGGGCTTGCTTCATCGTGAGCTTTCAGCCCTGATAGAAAAGCATTAGCCGGTTGCCTCTCTCAAGGCATTGATCACTTCTGACAGGTGTCTGACCGGGGTCACCTTAATTTCTTTGCTCGCCTTACGTGGCGCATTGGCGGCAGGGACTATCGCATGTGAAAAGCCATGTTTGCCTGCATCACGAATCCGCTCTTCGCCGGCCTGAACCGGACGGATTTCACCGGTCAGCCCGACCTCGCCGAAAAGGACCCAGTCTCTGGGTAAGGCGCGGTTTCTCAAGCTGGAAATAATCGCTGCCAGTACCGCCAGATCAGCACCGGTTTCGCTCAGTTTTACGCCACCGACCACATTGATGAACACATCCTGATCATGACAGGTAATACCGCCATGCCGATGCAGAATCGCCAGCAGCATTGCCAGCCGGTTCTGTTCCAGCCCGACTGTCACGCGTCGCGGGTTGCCCAGCGGACTACTGTCAACCAAAGCCTGTACCTCAACCAGCATCGGCCGGCTGCCCTCACGGATGACGGTCACCACACTGCCCGGCACCGCTTCCTCACCTCGTGTCAGAAAAATCGCTGACGGGTTACTGACTTCTTTCAGGCCCAGCTCCGTCATTCCGAACACGCCCAGTTCATTGACCGCGCCAAAGCGGTTTTTCACCGCCCGCAGAATGCGGAAACGGGTTGATGTATCGCCTTCAAAATACAAGACGGTGTCGACCATATGCTCCAGAACCCGCGGGCCTGCCAAGGCTCCCTGCTTGGTAACATGACCGACCAGAATCATCGTGGTACCACTGGATTTGGCATAGCGCACCAGTTGTGCCGCACTTTCGCGAACCTGCGCTACGGTGCCCGGTGCCGACTGCAGTTGCTCAGTGAACACAGTCTGAATCGAATCAATGACCATAACCTGCGGTTTACGTTGCTCGGCGGTGGCGATCATCTGTTCGGCATGGGTTTCAGCCAGCAATTCCAATGGCGCCTGTTCCAGTTGCAGTCTTTCTGCACGCAAACGAATTTGCTGCAAAGATTCCTCACCGCTGATATAAAGCGGTTTGATCCCACTGCTATCAGCCATGATAGCCATGGCCTGCAACAGCAGCGTCGATTTACCAATCCCCGGATCACCCCCAATCAACACCACTGAGCCGGTGACCAGGCCGCCGCCCAGAACACGATCCAGTTCCGGTAAGCCGGTCGTCCAGCGAACCGCCTGCTCGGATTTGACTTCGGACAGCGCCTGCACCTGTTTTTTCTGTTCGCCGGCATAACCGCTATGGCGCTGAATCGCAGCCTGGGAAGCCGAAGATGCGCCAGCCTGAATTTCTTCGGTGAGACTGTTCCAGGCACCACAATCATTGCAGCGCCCGGCCCATTGCGGTGTCTGAGCGCCACATTCCTTGCAGACATAAATGCGTTTTGCTTTAGCCATCTGACCGTTCCCTGTGTACTCGCTGACAAACGACCGTGACCAGTTCGTAGGGAATCGTCCCGGCCAGCTCCGCCAGTTGTTCAACAGGCAGTTCCGGTTTGCCCCAAAGAATCACTTCATCACCGACGACTGCCTGTTCAAAATCGTTGAGGTTAAGACAAATCGTATCCATCGACACTCGTCCCACAACAGGGGCTTTCTGCCCGCGCAGCAACACTTCGGCCTTGTTGGAAAGGTGGCGGTTATAACCATCGCCGTAGCCAATGCTGGCGATCCCGATTCGGGTTGGCACTTCGGCAGTCCAGTCGCCGCCGTAACCAACCTCTTCACCCGCATCAATATCATAAACGGCGATCAGCCGGGTTTTAAGCTGCATCACAGGCTCAAGGGCCATCTCGTGGCCTGATTTATCATCAAACGGTGAAATACCGTACAGCATCAGACCGGGCCGGACCCAGTCCAGATGAGATTCAGGATAAGAGATCACCGCCGCGGAATTGGCTAAACAAACCGCTAAGCCGGTTTGTTCCCGTAAAGTCTGCATCGGCGCCAGTTGCTGCTGGTTGCGTTTATCACCCACCAGATCGGAGTTGGCAAAATGACTCATCAGGCCGATTTCATCACTGAGATTGTCGCAGGCTTTGAGGATCCCCAGTGCCGCCGGTGCCTGCTCCGGTGTGATACCGAGACGGTGCATGCCGCTGTCGATCATCAGCCAGTTGAACTGAAGCGCTTGCGGAAGCGCTATGGTCTGCAACAATTGGATCTGGCTGTGCAGATGAATCACCGGGGAGAGTTGATAATTTGCTGCAGCGATGAAATCGGCTTCCGAATTGACGCCTTCCAGTAACACAATTGGCTTTTCAATACCCTGCTGGCGCAGGTGAATGCCCTCACTGAGTCTGGCAACGGCAAAGGCATCACTGTCAGCCAATGCTTCGGCCACCGCCATTACGCCGTGACCGTAGGCATCTGCTTTAATCACACTCATCACCTGACTGTTCGGAGCAAAAGCGCGAACACGGGCAAGATTATGTCGTAAAGCAGCCAGATTGATGGAAGCGACGGGAAACGCCAAGATTATTCTCCGTCGTAACCCATTTGATCATCATAATAGCTGGGGGCGAAATTCTCGAAACGGGTGTATTTGCCCTGGAAGGTCAGTGCAACAGTGCCAATCGGACCATTACGCTGTTTGCCGATAATGATTTCAGCTTTGCCTTTGTCAGCTGAGTCTTCGTTGTAAACTTCATCACGGTAAATAAACACGATAATATCCGCATCCTGTTCAATCGCCCCTGATTCACGCAGATCCGACATGACAGGGCGTTTATTGGGCCGCTGTTCGAGACTGCGGTTTAGCTGCGACAACGCAATTAACGGTACATCCAGTTCTTTTGCCAGCGCTTTCAGCGAACGGGAAATCTCGGAAATCTCGGTCGCACGGTTTTCCGCCGCCCTGCCGGCATTGCCCTGCATCAACTGCAGATAGTCGATGACAATCAGACTGAGGCCATGTTCACGCTTGAGCCGGCGGGCACGGGCACGCAATTCAGTCGGTGACAGGGCCGGGGTGTCATCAATAAACAGCGGCGCCTCATTAAGCAGGGCGATTGCCGATGTCAGCCTGGGCCAATCATCATCATTGAGCTTACCAGTACGCAGGCGATGCTGGTCAATACGGCCCAGTGAGGACAGCATCCGCATCGCCAGTGCATCTGCCGGCATTTCCATGCTGAACACGGCCACCGGCTTTTTACTGTGAATCGCACCATTCTCGGCAATATTCATGGCAAAGGTGGTTTTACCCATTGACGGCCGGCCGGCCACGATAATCAGATCGGCAGCCTGCAGACCCGAGGTCTGTTCATCGAAATCAAGAAAGCCGGTCGGCAGACCGGTAATGGAGCTGTCCTGTTCGAACAGCGAGTCGATACGATCGACAACCTTGCTGAGTACATCCTTGACCTGAATAAAGCCACCACCCCGCTTGGCGCCTTTTTCAGCAATTTCGAAGACATAGCGCTCGGCAATATCGAGCATTTCTTCCTTGGTCATGCCTTCCGGTTTGAAGGCCATGTTGGAAATGCTGTTACCGACCTTGATCAGTTGCCGCAGGATCGCCCGTTCGCGAACGATTTCAGCATAGGCGCTGATATTAGCTGCACTGGGCGTATTGCGGGCAAGCATACCCAGATAAGCGAGTTCACCGACCTGGTCCAGTTCACCGCGTTTGTCATGCCATTCCGCAAGGGTAATGACATCGACCGGTTGTGACTGCTCCATCAACTGCGCAATCGCACGGAAAATCAACTGGTGGTCGTGTCGATAGAAGTCCTGCTCGACAAGGACATCCGCCACATGTTCCCAGGCGCTGTTATCAAGCATCAGGCCGCCCAGCACAGACTGTTCGGCTTCTACGGAATGAGGCGGGACTTTCAGGGCCTCTGTGGCGGTATCCTTGAACGATTCTGGATAACTGATTTCTTCCACAGTGCCACCTAAACCCGATTAAGAAAGAGACAAAATACAACTCAGAGCTGAGTTGAAAGTTTAGCAGAAAACAGGACCGGGCAAACCCGGTCCTTATGCTTTCAGCGTCAAACTAAGCTGGTCGACTCAGCACAGGCCTGTTTCTGCGCTGGCTGAAGTCTCTCAGCTGTCAGCATTAAGCGTCTTCTTGAGCTTTAGCAATTGCTTCTGCTTCGTCGCGAGCCACATCACGTGCTTTTCTCGCTTCTTCCGCTTCAGCGCGTGCCTGCAGTTCGGCTTCCGAAGTCACGGTCACTTTGACTGTAACAATCACGTCTGCGTGCAGCTGAATATCAATGTTGTATTCACCTGTGTGACGCAGCGGACCGGTCGGCAGGCGTACTTCATTGCGATCCACTTCTGCACCGGCAGCATTCAACGCATCAGCGATGTCTGCAGCGGTGATGGAACCGAACAATTTACCTTCTACACCGGCGTTAGCCATGATGTTCAGGTCACCGGCAGCATCCAGTTTCGCTTTGCGATTTTCTGCTTCAGCCAGGACTTTAGCCGCTGCGGCTTCCAATTCAGCACGACGTGCTTCAAATTTTTCTCTGTTGAGCTTGGTGGCAGGCAGTGCTTTACCGGTTGGTACCAGGAAATTACGGCCATAGCCGGATTTAACGGTGACTTCCTCACCCAGGCTACCAAGCTTTTGAACTTTTTCTAGCAAAATTACTTGCATCGTTCTACCCTCATTCGCAGTCAAAGACTGCTTATTCAAAACTCCGCGTTACTCGACTTTAGAGCGTTTGCGGAAATTAAACCACTGATCTAAAACACCTAAGGTTGCCAGCATCATTACCATTTGCGGCAGCATCAGCACCAACAGTACATACATCGTTACCAGCCAGGCTTTACTTTTCTGTCTGAACTTCACAATCGCATGCACGATGGCGAGGCCCTGCATCCCGAAAGCCACCAGCATCACCGGCAAGCAATCTGCCAGCAATCTCAGCGAATCACTGAGTGGTGTCAATGTCAGCCCCATCAGCAGCGCGGTCAGAATGGCTGCAGGTCGACCCAGCTCCAGTTCTCTGAACTCATTGCCGAAAGCGCCCGCACTAAACAGCTGTGATTGCCAGGCGCGGCCGATAAGCAAGCCGATAACCGCGTTAAAGCTGACACCGGCAGCAATCAAGCCGGTCATCATGACCGCCAGGTTGTTCGTCATCTCGGCTGTTTCATCCTGCCCTAATTGCCAGCCGGGCTGTTCACTGAGCGACGCCATGAAAGGCTCGATCATTTCGCGCCACCAGCCGGTCAGGTCAGGAACCAGCAAATGCAACAGTAGAATGGTCAGTATGCCCAGTCCGCTTGACGCCAGCAGTGCTGTTGCCAGAGAACGGGAAAAGCCCAGTGCCAGTGTGGCCAGAAAAACCGGCAGCCAACTGGTCAACAGTATTAAACCGGCCACCCAGGGTTGTCCCAGTAAGAACCAGGCCATCAGCGTAAACACCACCAGCGTGGCAGTCACAACTTTAGCCCCCTCTCCGGGCCCCATTCGCAGGGTTGTCAGCGCGATGACGCCACTCGCCAGATAGTTCAGCGGTGGCAGCATCATAGCTGCTGCAGACAGCAGCGCCGCGGCAACGCCCGCTTGCCATCTGCCCTGCATGGCAAAATCTGCAATTCCTCGCAGCATGATAATGAACTAACGTTAATCAGGTGTTTGAATCAACTGAATTACTTGTGCATGTCGCAGTAAGGCAACAATGCCAGGAAACGCGCACGCTTCACACAAGTAGACAGCTGGCGCTGGTAACGCGCTTTGGTACCTGTGATACGGCTGGGTACGATTTTTCCTGTTTCAGTGACATAATTTTTCAGCAAATTGATATCTTTGTAGTCGATTTGCTTAATACCTTCAGCGGTAAAGCGACAAAATTTTCTACGTCTAAAAAAACGAGCCATTGTGATTCTCCTAAATAGTCAATGCAGCCTTAAGCTGATTTTTTATCTTCTTCTTTTTGCATCATGGGTGACGGTTCAGTAACCGCTTCGTCCATGTTGACAACCAGATGACGGATAACAGCATCGTTGAAACGGAAAGCCGTAGTGACTTCGTTGAGTTGCTCAACGTCGCACTCGACATTCATCAGAACGTAGTGAGCTTTGTGCACTTTATTGATGGGATATGCCAGTTGACGACGACCCCAATCTTCCTGACGGTGGATGGTACCACCCTGGCTGGTCAGCGTTTGTGTGTAACGCTCGATCATGCCGGGGACTTGCTCGCTCTGGTCAGGGTGGACCAGAAACACGATTTCGTAATGTCTCATTAGAGCTCCTCACGGTTTAAACAGCTTTATGGTCGACCCACAAAGCAAGGAGTTTTGCCTGATAAAATATCAGAGGCAATCTATCATTTTACTTGATTTTTTCTGCCACTCACAAGTGGCGTTGCCGATATGCTTCAAACAGGCAGACGCCGGCCGCGACAGAAACATTGAGGCTCTCCGCCTCTCCCCGCATCGGGATATAAATCACCTGATCACAGTTTTCACGGGTGAGGCGGCGGATTCCCTTGCCTTCAGCACCCAGGACAATCGCCACCGGTCCTTTCAGATCGACCTCGAACACACTTTGTTCAGCACCGCCAGACGTGCCCACCAGCCACACACCCAGTTGCTGCAGATCTTTCATCAGCCGGGAAAGATTGGTGACCTGCGCAAACGGTACCCGCTCTGCGGCACCGCTGGAAATTTTCACAGCCGTGGCTGTCAGGCCTGAGGCACGATCTTTGGGTGCGACCACGGCATGGACACCGGCCGCTTCGGCTGTTCGCAGACAGGCACCGAGATTATGTGGATCCTGCACACCGTCCAGAATCAGCAAGAAGGCCGGCTCATCCAGATTTTCAACCAGATCGAGCAGCCCTTTTTCATCGAGACTTTCCAGCGGTTTACAGCGGGCCGCGCAGCCTTGGTGCTGGACATCGGGTGCAATCTTATCGAGGGTTTCCCGCTCAGCTTTATGCACCACAATGCCCT
>Ga0189276_10196_pt1 | contig 60904 bp, 61 predicted proteins | sample N26A31minimetaG_FD_130321 | JGI IMG/M metagenome (GOLD analysis project Ga0189276, IMG submission 130321) | Marine microbial communities from the Costa Rica Dome - N26 A3-1 mini metaG | ecosystem: Environmental > Aquatic > Marine > Oceanic > Photic zone | place: Costa Rica: the Eastern Pacific... | reverse complement strand
CCCGTCTCCAGCCACCACCTTCGCTCACTTGGACGCGACCGTTGTACTGTCACGTTCTATCGCCGAGCTGGGTATCTATCCTGCGATTGACCCGCTGGATTCGACTTCACGTCAGCTGGATCCGCTGGTTGTCGGTAACGAGCACTATGATGTGGCTCGTGGCGTTCAGGGTACCCTGCAACGTTATAAAGAGCTGAAAGACATCATCGCCATCCTGGGTATGGACGAACTGTCTGAAGAAGACAAACTGACCGTATCCCGTGCGCGTAAGATTCAGCGCTTCCTGTCACAACCGTTCTTCGTTGCAGAAGTCTTTACCGGTGCACCTGGTAAATACGTCTCTCTGAAAGACACGATTGCTGGCTTCCAAGGCATCCTGAATGGTGACTATGACTCTCTGCCGGAACAAGCGTTCTACATGGTAGGTAGCATCGAAGAAGCCGTCGAGAAAGCCAAGAAGCTCTAATCCCCTGGGAGGTAAAGCATGGCCATGACTATTCATGTCGACATCGTAAGCGCTGAACAGGAGATCTTCTCAGGTCTGGCGGAAGCCGTTTTTGCTACAGCCGTGGAAGGTGAAGTGGGTATTTACCCGCGTCATACCCCCATGCTGACCAAGCTCAAGCCGGGTGAAGTCCGCGTCCTGAAAAGTGATGGCGAAGAAGAGCAGTTCTATGTTTCCAGCGGCATGCTGGAAGTACAGCCACATGTTGTGACTGTACTGGCCGATACCGCTCTGCGTGCCGGCGATGTAGACGAAGCGGCTGCCCTGCAGGCGAAACAGGATGCAGAAAAAGCGCTGAGCGATAAATCCGCCAAACGTGACTTTGCCGAAGCTCAGAGAGAGCTGGTCGAAGCACTGGCGCAACTGCGTGCTATCGAGCGTGCAAGAAAAGGCAAGGGACGTTAATCCCAAGCTGTATCAAACAAAAAAGGCTGTCTTCGGACGGCCTTTTTTTTAGGTTTTTGCCCAACCAGAAACTATCCGCAGATTACGCAGATTACGCAGATTGACAGGATTATGCCATGTAGCTAAACAAGCTCGAATGAATCTGTTATCAACAGCGAGCACTCCTTATGCAATTAAATACTAAACACGACGTAAGAATAGCTGTTCAGTCATACATAGCAACATCTGCGTTAATCTGCGCTATCTGCGGATTCCATAAACACCGTGCTCTCCGAACCTCTGTGGTTTCATCAATCTGCTAAAATGCCTTTTTTGAATTAACAGTCAATTACCTATGTCACTATCCATCATCATTCTCGCCGCCGGTAAAGGCACCCGCATGAAATCCAGCAAACCCAAGGTCATGCACACCCTGGGCGGCAAGCCTTTATTGCAGCATGTCGTCGACACCGCCAAGCAACTCAACCCGTCCGAGCTGGCCGTGGTCTGCGGCAATGGCTCAGATGAGGTGGTGCCTTATCTGGAACAGCAGGGCATTCACACGGTGATGCAGACCGAGCAGAAAGGCACCGGCCATGCGGTAGAGCAGGCTAAAGCTTTTTTCCAGAAGTCCGATCAAGTCCTGGTGCTCTATGGCGATGTACCGATGATCGAAATTGAGACCCTGGAAGCACTGATTAATGAAGGTGACAGCAATAGCCTTAAAGTGTTGACTGCCCTACTGGATAATCCGACCGGCTATGGCCGCATCGTGCGTGACTTTGATGACAGGATGCTGCGCATCACCGAAGAAAAAGATGCCGACGAAGAGACCAAACTGATCAATGAGGTCAACACCGGCATCATGTGCATCCCCGCCGAATGGCTGGATGAAGCGCTGGCCAAGCTCGATAACAACAATGCGCAGGGCGAATATTACCTGACCGATCTGATTGCCCGCGCCGTGGAGCAGGGCATCGAGATTGATTCCGTGGTCTGTGAAGATGAAATGGAAGTCGCTGGCGTTAATAACCGCGTGCAACTGGCCGAGCTGGAAAGCTACTACCAGCAGAAACGTGCCACCGATCTGATGATGGCCGGTGTCACTTTCCGTGATCCGGCCCGTGTCGATATCCGTGGTGACATCAAGGCCGGGCAGGATATCACCGTTGATATCAACGTCATTTTTGAAGGCAGCAACACCATTGCTGATAACGTCCAGATCGGTGCCAACTGCATTATTATCAACAGCGTGATCCATGAAGGCGCTGAAATCCTGCCCAACAGCATTATTGAAAATGCCGAAGTCGGCTCAGGCTGTGCAGTCGGCCCTTATGCTCGCCTGCGTCCGGGCTCGGTTCTGGCTGCCAAAGCCAAGATCGGTAATTTTGTCGAAGTGAAAAATGCCAATATCGGCCACGGTTCCAAGGTGAATCACCTCAGCTATATCGGTGATACTGATATGGGGGCGGATGTGAATATTGGTGCTGGGACCATCACCTGTAACTACGATGGGGCCAATAAGCATCGCACCGTGATTGGTGATAGGGTGTTTGTGGGGTCGGATACGCAGCTGGTTGCGCCTGTGACTGTTGAGGATGGGGCTACTATTGGGGCTGGGTCTACGATTCGGAAGGATGCACCGGGTGAGGCTTTGACTTTGACTGTCTCTAAGCAGAAGACGGTTGAGGGGTGGAAGAGGCCGGTAAAGAAGAAGTAATTTCTGAGACTTGAAAGAAATCAAGAGTAAATTAAGCATTTCGGAGCCTATGGGTGGCAATTTCTGAAGATTTGAAAGTGTATGAAGTTCAAGAGCAATCGCTTTCGATTGCGAGGGTCATGGACTTTTCAAAGTTCAGTGATCTCTTGAAGACAAAGACACTTTATTTTGCGCCAGCATCAAAATTTGATGACGAATTAGAGGGAAACTACACACACCTAGATCATCAAAACACAGAGGAGCGATTTGTGGGCTGGGGGTTTGATGATACTGCGTTAGAAATTGCTGCCGATGCAAGAAAATTAGATTCGACCCATAAACAACAAGCAGTAGTTATCAGTTGCTGGACGATAGCTAGCGAAATTTCTCTCGAGATGTGGGATACCTATACTTCATCTAAGGACTCACTTGCCATTCAAACCACCGTTGAAAAACTCAGAGACGCTTTAGGCAGTGATTTCTTGTTTATACCTGTCAGGTATCTAGATTTTAATAGAGATGAAATCCCACGGGCCCATTCTTTGGAGCCATTCTTTTTTAAGCAGGAGTCATACTCTTGGGAAAAAGAACTCCGAATAGTTGCTGAAATGGAAGCTGGGAAAAGAATAGGCTCTCCCAGAAAAGCTCAGGTTTCACCAGAATCCTTCATTACGGGAATAAAATTTCACCCAAAAGCTTCTACTGACTTTATTACGAACGTAAAAAACTTGGTCAAAGACAAAATACCAACTGCCAATTTAATTTCGGACTAAAGCCCGAGTTCATTTATTTTTCTTGCCAAAAATAAACGAACCAAACAAAAAGGCACCCGATATTGCCTTCTTTCCAAAAATTAAACTTGTTTGATGGCGTGGTCGAAAACTCGCTGCGCTCAGACACTCGACCACTTCTCCCATCAAACAAGCTCAATTTTTGGCGGCAATAGACGGGAAGGCAAGCGATCCTCCCTTCCCCGTTTGTGCTGACGAGTAGCGGAGGTTTGTCTGGATAACGGCTGGTTAGTGTCTGAGCGTTAGCGAGTTTTAACCAGACGCCAGACACAGCGAGCAACGCAGTGAAGCCGCAGGCCAGCACATTGGGGTGCCCTAGGGTTGTTAGGGAAATGGGCACGCACAAAATCGTCAGGAACGATTTTGAATTGCGAAGCAACCTGCTTGCAGGTGAGCCACAGGGACGTGGCGAATATCTTCCCTGACTCGCCATCAAGGCGAAATGAAAGCTTTGGTTTATAGCCAAGATGATAAGAGCGTATAGCTTGACCAGTGGGAATGACCGTCATTGCGAGCGCAGCGACGCAATCCAGTGCATGGATTTAAGATGACGAAATTATATCAATGGGGTCAGAGATGATTGAAACTCACCATTGGAGATAAAAAGCCCCGTCAATTGACGAGGCTCAGTGTGGAGATTAGTAGCTAATAACTCAATCACCGACTTCATGACCGATGACGCCACCAACTGCAGCACCACCGACGGTGCCGACAGCACTGCCACCGGTTAAAACGGCACCGGTTACAGCGCCGATGCCTGCACCTGCGGCGGTACTTTTATCCTGACTGGACATGCCGCTACAGGCGGTTAGCGTTAACGTTACCAAGCCGAGGAACAGCCAGGTCGAAATGTATTTACGAATGTTCATAATGTGTATCTCAAAGTTCGGCGAAAGATTCTCGAGCCGATAGATTCAGTATACGCGCAATCTAAAAATGCAATACGCTTATATCGGGAAAAATATTTTAAAATCAGTGATTTATTATGTTGTCTGCGGAAAGGGCAGTATCTAGCAAGCAAGTAGGTTGGGCTGAGCCTGCGAAGCCCAACGTTTCAAACCAGGGCTGGGTTCTGTTGGGCTTCATTGCATTCAGCCCAACCTAGCGATAGGAATCAATGGATCAAACACGAATGCTTTGATTCCGAAGCATTGTCAGGCAAATTTCCCGTTTACTTTCGTTAAGCGCTTGATAAGGTGGGGGACTGGAAAATCTGCAACGGAGCAGTCCATGTCTGCCACTCACAAGCATTCTCGCCGTCGCACGGCACTATTTATCACGCTGATTCTGGCGACGACGTTTTTATCCACCTTCCCGCCGGCCTTTTTGTGGGCCAATACGATTGAGCCGCGCTGGATGGCGCTGCCGTTTGCAATGGTGTGGCATATCGGACTGGCATTAATTGCGGCGGTGTTTTTTGCGGTTTGGTATCTACTGGAAAGTCGCAGCGGTGCGTTGGATCTACAGGTTGATGATGCGGAGGATGCCGCATGATTCCGGTCATTTTACTGCTCGCCTTTCTGGCACTGATTTTATTTATTAACCGCCGCCAGCTGGGTGTATCGACGATGGCCGACTATGCCACGGCCAATCACAGTATCGGCGTGCTGGGGATTACTTTCGGTTTTCTGGCGACCTGGTATGTCGGGGCAGGCTATACGGTATTTTCCGGTTTCGCGGTCAGCTTCGGCATGATCGGCATGTATGTGATTCCTTATGGGATTATCACCTTGCTGGTGATGTATCTGGTGGCCGAGAAAACCTTTATCTGGGGGAAAAAATACCAGTTGCGCACCCAGTCTGAGTTATTGGGCCTGCGTTATCGCAGCGACTTTATCCGGGTGCTGACCGGTTTTGCCGGGGTGGCGCTGTCGGTGCCGTGGCTGCTGATGGAGTGGTACACCATCGGTTATGTCTTTAATTACGCCACGGACGGTTTTATCAGCCCGTTACTGGGCATGATCATCGGCATCTTTGTGGTGGTGTTTTATGTGGCGCTGGGCGGTATGCGCAGTGTGGTCACGGCAAACATCGTTCAAGGTTTGTATATGATGATTGTCGGCTCGGCGGTGCTGATTTATGTGCTTTACAGTGAGTTGGGCGGGTTATCAGCGGCGATGGACCGCTTATTCTATGAAACACCCGAAGCAATGATTTTCCCCGGTCCGGGCTGGGATGTGTCGCCTAACTACTGGACGGCCATCATTATTACCAGCGGTCTGGGCGGATTTATGTGGCCGTGGGTGTATAACAAATTATTCGCCGCCGACAGCATCCGCACCATCAAGCAGTCGGTGCTGTTTGCACCGGTGCTGGGTATTCTGTCTTTTGCCCTGTTGTTTATTTTATCGATGGCTTTGCACCCGCTGCCATTCGCTCAGGAAAATCCGGAAGAAGCCTTATTCTGGGCCCACAGTCAGGCTGGGGTCTGGCCGCTGGGTCTGTTTGCGGTGTTGGTGATGGCGGCGAGTCTGGGCACGGTCAGCGGGATTCTGAATGCAATGTCGACGGCCATTTCCGGTGATATTGCACAGGTGATAAACCGCAAGATCACTGAGAGGACAGCGTTACGGATTGCCCGCTGGTCGGTGGTGGTCATGAGTATCGGCGCGCTGGTCGGTGCTTACCTGAAAGAAGGCCAGCTGGTGTTCCTGGCGCTGATGACTTATCAGGGCATGATTGTGTTATCGCCGGTGGTCCTGCTGGGCCTGTACTGGCGGCGGGCGAATAAGTTCGGTGCTGTGGCCGGCTTTCTGTTGGGTATGGTGGTGTCATTCGGGCTGACTTTAACCGAGCCTGAATTTATCCAGACTTATGGCTGGACGCCGGGTGTATATGGCTTTTTAACCACGCTGATTATCATGCTGGTAGCGGGCTATTTACGGCCAGTGGAAAGTCATGTGGATAATTTGTGGCAGGATATCGCCACGGCCAGAAATCGCTCAGTTGACAGTAATTTGGCCATTCAGGGCAATAACCCCGGCTGATGCTATCGTTTTTTCCGGCATGGTGCAGCCATGCTGAGTTTTGAGTCCGGAGCCGGGTCTGTCAGCACCTGCGGCTCAGGCTTTAGTGTACGCAAGCCCGAGTGGATGGATAAGCAATCGAGCCCAACAGGAAGGACTTCGTTACAATGGTCTCCTTTCCATTCCCAATAGCGAACATCAATGAGCGATCTCCCTAACTGTCCTGCCTGTGGTTCTGAATTTACCTATCAGGATCAAGCGATGCTGATCTGTCCTGAGTGTGCCCATGAGTGGCAGGCGGGGGAGAGCACAGCTGAAGAGTCGGATGACAAAGTGCTGGATTCGAATGGCAATGTTCTGGCAGACGGCGACACGGTGACGGTGATTAAAGACCTGAAAGTGAAAGGCTCATCGGCGGTGGTGAAAGTCGGCACCAAAGTGAAAAATATCCGTCTGGTTGGCGGTGATCACGACATTGATTGCAAGATCGACGGTATCGGTGCCATGAAGCTGAAGTCAGAGTTTGTGAAGAAAGCCTGATGAAAATGGCAGGGTAACGTAGGTTGGGCTGAGCTTGCCAAGCCCAACATTTCTATACCGTGGTACGGATTCGTTGGGCTTCACTATATTCAGCCCAGCCTACGATGAAAATTAAGCTTCAGCCAGCGTCATCGCCTGCAGATAATTCGGCAGTCCCATTTTCTCAATCAGACCCAATTGTTGCTCCAGCCAGTAGGTGTGATCCAGCTCGGTATCTTCCAGCTGTCTCAGCAACAGTTGGCGGGTGTCATAGTCACCTTCTTCCTCACACAGGGCGATGCCGTTACGCAGGTTATCGACTACGGCATACTCCAGATCCAGATCGTTCTGCAGCATCTCCACTACGGTATGACCGACATTCAGCGGTTCGCGATGCGCCAGGTTGGGCATGCCTTCCAGAAACAGAATGCGTTTGATCATCTGATCTGCGTGATCGGTTTCATCCTGCATTTCGTGGGCAATGCGGTTATAGAGACGGGTCAGGCCCCAGTCTTCATACATTCTGGAATGAATAAAGTACTGGTCCATTGCAGTCAGCTCTCCCGCCAGCAGTTTGTTGAGCAAATCGATAACTTTCTGACTACCTTTCATGGGGCTTACCTATGTTTTTTTGTGGATGATGCCACAGCACGCTGGCTGTAGCAGATGTGTTATTAGCTTGCATTATCTCACTGGACTTGTCACTCGACCAAGCAAACACGACTTCGTGAGTATTTACAGTAAGCGGCAGGCTGCCTAAGCTAGGGCGATAATTCAATACACACGTTACAGGATGCAGTAATGAGCTTGATTTCTCACTGGCGCATCACCGGGCTGGTTGCCATTGTGATCGCGGTGATGGCTTTTACCAGCTTTGTCTGGCTGGGCTTCAGCGAGGAGGCGCTTCGAGTCATGGTACGGGGGACAGCGAGAACATCGATAAGCTTGTTCGTTCTGGCGTTTACTGCTTCAAGCCTGTACACCTTGTTAGGGACTAACTGGGCGAAATATCTGCGCCAGAACCGCCGTTATATCGGGGTGTCATTCGCCTTTTCGCACTTTGTTCATCTGCTCTTTCTCATCTTGCTGATGATTTATTACCCCCAGGATTCTCTCGCCAAGCTGAGTCAGCTTGAGATCGTGCTGGCGAGTATGACGTATCTATTCATTCTGGCGATGGCCATCACCTCATTCGACCCACCCAGGCGCTGGATAGGACCAAGGGCCTGGCATTGGCTGCATCTCACCGGTATGTATCTGGTCTGGCTCATCTTTGTCGAGACCTATGGCAAAGCCGCATTGCAGGACGGGTATTACTTGCCTCTGGTCGTGTTGTTGCTGACAGCCATCATGCTGAGAGTGGCGGCCAGGCTAAAACAGGATAAGGCGAACCACTAGTTTTTATTGCTGGGGGTATAAATTGGGCCGGGGAATGCAGTGACCTTGCCATCAAACTCGCTGATTTTGGCCTGCCCCTTTTTGGTAACGGCATCTATCCGTAACACCGCGTGCATCGGGATGTAGGTGCTGCTCACATCGGCAAACTCGTCTTTGAGCTTTTCATGGCTGGGATCGACGACGACACTGGTATGCGTATCCCAGACAAAATCGCCGACTTCGATAAAGCCGAACAGACTGCCCTGGCTCAGTTCACGGGCATACAGTTCATAGCGCTGACCGCCCTGAACAAATTCGATGCGATATAAAATGTCTTTCTTGCTCATAAGCGTCTCAATCAAAGCTGCTGTAAACCGGTATAAAAACCAATCGAACCGGGTTACAAGATTGGGACAAAACAACCAATTTCAATGTTCGTCCATCAATGATGAAATATAAAAAAAGCCTGACGAACCGCTGGCTCGTCAGGCTTTCCAGAGGAGAGAGTCAGACTTAGCTGGCTTTTGAGCCCTGAGAGGCTTCCTCAATCGGTTCATCGGCCTTTTTAACCGGAATGACGATATTGCCCTGATAGGTACGGTGTTTATCGGTGATGGCATCCGTGATGCCCAGATCCCAGAAAATCACACTGGCAGCGAGTTTGCCGGATTCAATTTCACTGGTTATGGAGCCGGTTGTTTCTCTGCCATCTTCCGTTTCACAGCGGTAAATCAGTGAATCATCTGAGCGTCTGATCATAACGGTGCCGGGCATATTGGCAGTCCAGGCGCCACGTTTATTCTGGAATTGGCATTGACCTTCACTGCCGTCAGAAAACGAAGCAGTAACCGGAATATGGGGATCATTAACGATGGTGGCGCAGCCTGAAAGCATCAATCCTGCGGCAGCTAAAGTGATTAGCTTGGTGTTCAAATCAACCTCCTGTAGATTTGGTTTTTATTGGAATTGTTTTTGTGAGCCAGTCCACGTTTTTGGCACACAAGCGGAGGATATTAACACCGGTTGGTAACGAAAGGGGGGATGAAAATTGAATTGCAGTTGAGTCGCTACCACCAGGAATAAATCAATAATCCCAGTGGTGTGCCGACGATATAGCCGGCGACGCCCACCAGAATACCGGGCGTGACCAGGCTGCCCCATCCGCGGGCGACCGCCAGGGCCGGCGCAGTGGTGGCACCGAGCACGGCGGCATTGGAGGCGATAACCAGCTCCGGTAATGACAGTTTCAGGGCCGGGTTGCTGATAAGCCGGTTTAATAGCAGACCGCCGATAAACACCACCAGCCAGTGCACCAGCAGCACAATAAACACAAATACCAGCAGGATCGGGGCATGAGACAGCAACGTGACGACATCGGCACCGGCAGCAATAGTGGCAAAGAACACTAGGGCCAGCACAAACCCCATACTCTGGCCGCCACTCAGTTTTTTCATCTGATCCGGCAGTAAGGTGGCCGGGATAATCGAATACAAGGTGATAAACAGATAGCGCAGCAGACTGAAGTCGATGGCAATTGGTAGCAGATTGAGGAGATAAACCGTCAGGTCTGAAAGCACAATCACGGACATGGCAAAAGTCAGGGCCGCAGCAACCGAGAGACCACTGACCCGGTTTTCACCCTGTTCCAGGCTCTGTTCCTGCTCGGAAAAGTAATCCCGTTGCATGTAGCGTTGCATGATAAAGCGCGAAGCCGGCATCAGAATAATGACCACCAGAAACAGAATGCCGAGGAGATTATCTACCGCGGTCGCTGCTGCGATAATGCTGCTTTCAGTAAATCCAGTGGATTGCATGACGGCGGCAAAGTTGGCCGAACCGCCCGTGTAGGTGGCGGTGAACATGCCTGCTAGTACCGGTTCATAGTCACCCAGATCAAGCAGACTTGCCCCTGTTATTACCCCCAGTACCGTACCGAAACAGGCGAGAATAAACCCGAGGCCGACACGACCGCTTTCAGCCAGAATGCGGCGGACATCGGCGTGAATCAGAAACAGGGGCAGCAACATCGGTACGAAGTAGCTGAAAACGACATCATAGGCCGGTGCAGACTGCGGCATGATTCGCAGATTGGACAGCAGGATAGAGAGCAGAATAGCCCAGATAGCGCCGGTCAGGGTTTTGCCCCAGGGCTTGCTCTCGGCCCAGAAGCCAAACCAGGCAATGGCAAACAAGGCGGCAAACACGGCCAGCGTCTGGTCGGCTGGGATAAGCGAATTCATACCTGTATCCTGTCTCAATCTGTCAGAGCGACTAAAAGGCAGGATAACCCGATTATGACAGTGATTAAAAACGAGGCTTGATATGTATACCGATGACGATCTGGAACAGGCAGTCGACAAGGAGATTTTCAGCCGTACTGCGGTGACGCAGTTTCGGGACTTTATTTCACAGCGTGATCATACGCATGCAGCTGATGAAGAAGACTTCCGCCTGATTACCAGCTTTAACGATATTTTCGTCGTGATTGCCTGCCTGCTGTTATTGCTGTCGGCGGGTTGGGTACTGCAGGGTATCAGTCCGGCCTTGTCGGCTGCGGTTGTTGCTGCTTTGTCGTGGGGACTGGCCGAGTTTTTTGTGCTTAAACGCAAGATGGCCCTGCCAGCGATTGTGCTGCTGGTGGCCTTTGTCGGCAATGTTTTTGCTGCTATCGTCCTTTTCTTCGGTTTTCCGGATGAAAAGGCCTTTATGCTGGCGGGGTTGGGGGCGACCTTCGCTGCCTGGCTGCACTGGACCCGTTTCCATGTACCGATCACGGTGGCAGCGGGCGCTGCGACGGCGGTCGCTTTTGTGCTGGCGGCATTGATTTATATGATGCCGGCACTGCGTGATTACCTGAACAGTCTGATGTTTGCCGGCGGTATTGCTGTTTTTCTGCTCGCAATGCGTTGGGATATGGCGGACTTGAAGCGGGTGAGCGGGCGCTCGGATGTGGCATTCTGGCTTCATCTGACTGCCGCCCCCTTGATTGTGCATCCGGTGTTCAGCAACCTCGGGATTTTTGAAGGTACCCAGACAACGCTGGATCTGGCGGTTGTGCTGCTGCTGTATCTGGTACTGACGGTGATTTCATTGGTAATCGACAGACGCGCCTTTATGGTGTCATCGCTGATTTATGTGCTCGCGGCACTGACTGAACTGCTGGATACCTATGGCCTTGCCGGCGACAGTTTTGCCTACGTCGGGGTGGTCATTGGCTTTTCTCTGCTGCTGCTTTCAGGCTTCTGGCACAAGGCGCGCCGCCAGTTGGTGCAGGCTCTGCCCGGCTCCTGGCAGCGCCGGCTGCCGGAAGTTGCCTAGCGGGTTTTAAAATCCGCTAAACTGACTACATGCTCCAAATAAACGGAGGGGCATGATGAAGCAAATTCAGTCTGATCTCTGGGAAACCGCTGTTGAGAGTCCTTTTCCCGGTCTCACTACGCACGCCTATCTGTGGACGCGTGATGAGGGCAATGTGCTGTTTTATAACACCAGTCAGCAAAACGATATCCAACAGATGGAAGATTTGGGCGGTGTGGCCTATCAACTGCTTAGTCATCGCGATGAGTTGGGCGAGTCAATCATTCAAATCAGGGATCGTTATTCAGCCAGGTTTGGCGGTCATCAGGCAGAGCTGGAAGAATTTGCTGAGGTCTGTAAGCCGGATATTATTTTCGAACAGCGGCAATGGCTGTTTGATGATCTGGAAGTCATTCCGACCCCGGGCCATACGCCCGGCAGCTGTTGTTTTCTGGCAAAGTTGTCAGAGGGCAAAACAGTGCTTTTTACCGGTGACACGCTGTATTGGAGTGATACCGGTTTGAGACCGGGCTTATTGCCCTTCAGCGATCGGGATCAGCTGATTGAAAGTCTGTCTGTACTGGAAACGGTTTCACCTGATCTTGTGTGTTCGAGTGCCTTTTCCGGCCAATACGGCTTTAAAGCCATTGAGGGAGACTGGGCAGAACAGCTTACTATCGCGAAATGGCTGCTGGAACAACAAAGTTAGGACGACTTCCCTGTCGTCCTGCCTGCCTAGCGGTAATAACGATGATCACGGTAGTCTCTGTCATAGCGGCGGTCATGCCGGTAGGAATGCCTGTCGTGGCTCCGGTAATGATGTTTGCCATGGCCGCGATAATGTCTGTCATGATGTTTCCAGTGTTTTTTGTGATGCTTCCAATGCTTATTATATCCATGGCGGTGACGATCATAATCGCGGTAATGAATCACATAGCTGTCCGGATAATAGCTGTTGTGGTAGCCCGGATAGCCGAGGTTGAATCCAATTCCGATGCTGAGATCGCCGGCTTTGGCAGGATTGGCAGCCAGGGTCAGCATCAGGCCTGAAAACAGGCTCACTGCTAATATTTTTGATTTAATAAGATGTCGCATCGCGTTTACCTCGCTCTACACAAAAGGTCATGATTAATACAATAATCCTCCGCCTGGAAAGTTTGTGTTAAGCAATGTAAAAGTTTGTAAAACATGAAAAAATTGTCGACTGGTGCACAGGAAACGGTGAATTCAGACAGCTTTTAAACATGCTAAAGTGAGCTCATCATTTAATGATTTGAGTGGATTCAGGCATGGAGACTTTGATTCAATTCGAACTGCCCAAGTGGCTGCTGCGTTATCAGCAGTCCTATCAGGACACGACAGACATCGAGGCTCAGATGGACTTTCTGATCGATGTGTCCCGCCTCAACATCCAATACGATAGTGGTGGTCCTTTTGCTGCCGCGGTGTTTGAAATTGATACGGGTAAGCTGGTGGCACTGGGTGTGAATCTGGTGACTTCAAAGAAGCTGTCGATTCTGCATGCTGAAATGGTTGCTTTGTCTATGGCGCAACAGACCCGGGGTCATTATGATTTGGGTGCTGCAAAACCGGATCTATCCCTAGTCACCACCTGTGAGCCCTGCGCCATGTGCTTCGGTGCTATACCCTGGTCCGGTGTACGTCAGGTCGTATCCGGCGCGACCGATGCTGATGCAAGAGCCATCGGCTTTGATGAAGGCCCCAAACCGGATGACTGGCAAAAAGCGCTGGAAGACAGACACATAAAAGTCATCAGCGGCGTTCACCGGGATAAGGCGGCGGCTGTGCTTCGAGCCTATGTAAATCAGGGTGGCATGCTCTACAACTCACGACAGGGATAGAGACTCAGATGAAACCCAAAATCAGCATGATTACGCTTGGGGTCGAAGATTTAGAAGTTGCGACGGCTTTTTACCGCGATGGTCTCGAATTACCCCAGTTTAATTTTGAGAGCGAAGGTGTGAGCTTTTTTGAACTGGCGGGAACCTGGCTGGCTTTGTACCCAAAAAAAGAACTGGCTGAGGATATCGGTATCAATACGACAGAGATGACAGAGTCGCCCAGCTTCACGCTGGCACACAATGTCAGTAGTCCGGAGGCGGTCGATGCCGTACTCGAACAGGCTGTCACCGCCGGCGGCCGATTAATTAAGTCCGGTCAGCCAGTTTTCTGGGGCGGTTATTCCGGCTACTTCCAGGATCCGGAAGGCTATTACTGGGAAATCGCTTTTAATCCGTTTATCGATCTCACCTGATTAAACATGCAGAACCCCTATCCGCCAACAGGCGGACAGGGGTCAGATGCATCAATCACCCTTTGTTACTCACCAGATCCCGGTAGGCATGCCATGTGGCATGACCTAACAGCGGGAAAATCACCACCATGCCAATCATGAAGCTAGCAATGCCGACACCGGTAAACAATGCCAGCAGGCCGGCCCACAACACCATAGTCGGAATATTGTTCAGCACGACACGGGCACTGATATAGGCGGCATCCAGCGCTTTGATATCGCTGTCGATGATGGCTGGAATGGCTACAACGGACAGGGTAAAGACGATAGCTGCCAGCAGGCCGCCAACAATCAGATAGAGGGCTGATTGCAGTGGTGATGCAAAAGCAAAGAAGTCCCCCCACATCGTTCTGTCTAATGGTGGTGCAACTTCACCGACAGTGACCATCAGTACCAAGCCTGAAATAACAAACCAGAGCAGACTGAAACCCAGCAGAAAACCGGCAAAACGGAACAAAGCGGACTGATTCCGGCTCAGACCCGTTAAAGATTGATCAAAACTGACGGGTTGCGAATTCTCCAGCCGACGCGATATTTCACAAAGTCCGGCAGCCATGATGGGGCCAATCAGCATAAACCCGGAAACCACAGCAGCCAAAGCGTATACATGCATGCTGGTGACCAGCAGGGCGATCCAGAACACTGCCGCAACAATTAAGCCATGTGCCAGGCTGACTTTCGGATACTTGCCCAAATCCCTGGCGCCTTTGGTCACCCAGCTAAAAGGACGAAGGAATTTCACCCGGTGCGTACCGATGTGTGCATGATGAGAGCGATGCAGGTAAGTGTCCATAGTGATCCTCCGGTTCGTTTTGGGGCTGAGCGATTAACTCGACCGTAACATGCCCAGCGAGACTATAACTATATGACACGGGAACGGCTGGAAATGCTCATTAACGAAACAACAAAGCCGCATTCTCTGATGAATACGGCTTTGTGAAAATCGCCTGTTAGAAGTTATATGGGAAACGAACCCCCACGGTGACATCCGGGGCATCCGGGGTGATGCCAATACCGACACTGGCCGACATGGTGAGATTATCAGCAAGGCCATAACTGACGCCGAAGTTAAGCAGGCCGGCACTGGCATCGCTGCCGGTAACACTGACTTCAGACTGTCCGCTTTGTTTGATGCTGGATTCACGAGTAATACGATGTGAATAGGACATGCTGGCGCTTAGGTTTTCATTAAGCGCAAAGGCAAAACCGGCACCGATGGCAAAACTGTCCCCCAAATCAACATCGGCACTGGTGCGGGTATCAGGGTCGGTGCTGATATCGCTGAATGAGCGCTCGAAGTTATAGGTATAGGACAGGTTCGCGAATAAAATCGCCGGGTCTGTGGTCTTGATAAAGCTGATGCCCGGCGTGATAGACCAGACGCCATTACCGGTCGGCAGCTCAGTTGGTATGGTCAGATTATCGCCACTGTCGGAGACCGTGACGAATTTAATACCGTAGGGATCCTTACCAGTCGGGGCTTTGACGCGTAAGCTGAGAACGGTATCAGGTCGTGAGCCCTGCTCCTGGAAAAGGCGGTAAAAAGCTCCGAAACTGACATCACCCAAATCCCCATTCGATACATCGTCTTCAGCGACCGAGTTGGTGGCGAAGCCTGCCCCTACGCTTGAGAAGGATGAGTCACGATAGAGATAGGGGATATTTACATCAAACTGCAGGCGATCACTGTAGCTGTAGCGACCGGTCACATCCAGTGTCCAGGTATCGGCCTTGATTCTGTCTAGGCTTAAATCGCCGAGGAAGATTGCATCGAGTGCAAGGAAGCCGTTCAGGAACAAATCCCTTCTGTCTGAGTGCGAATAGCTCAGGCCTGGTTCAATAGTAAATTTGCGATCAAATAGGGTGTGCTGTTCGCGGTAGACTGCCTCAGCACTGCGAGAGGCGGGTGCTTCTTTGACCACCCCTTCTTCTGTTTGTGCTTGTTGAGTGGTGGGTTGCGGTTCTCCCTGTTCGGCAGAGGTGCCGGGTTGGGGTTGTGTTGTGCCGCCTACCTTCACCGAGCGTGGCTGGGACTCCTGTTCCAACTGCTGAATCTTGACGGCCATCGCTTTGAGGACTGCATTCTGCTCTTGGTAGCGTTGCTGCATTTGCTTAACTTGTTGCTGCAGTTCTGCAACTTCTTCATCGGTAGCCGCCTGAATCGGTGAGGCGAGTGCCAGACCGATACAGAGGCTAAGAGCGCGGTGAGGAAATGACGATTCAGTCATGATGGGGTCTCCGGCTTAATTTCCCTTTGAATGAAGTATTGAGCAAGCTTTGAGTGCTTGTCAAATTATCGTGGAAATTTAAAAAAATGATTCAACTTTTTAAGTTAACCCCTTGCCCATATTAAAAATTAATAACTCTAGAAATTCAGGTTAGGTGACAGCTGTCGCAGGGATGATAGTACCTGCTGTTGATTTACTGTTGATCCTGACCGGTTAATCCGTGTCTGAATATCCAGGTTAATCATGTTGCGGATCTGGTTCAGACTTCCGCCCAGTCTGACTGACTGCATGACCTGTCCGTTACCCTGAGAAATGCTGCGAATAGCCTGATGTGCCTGACCTTGATCAACCACATCGACGGCAACAGACAAGCCATTGTTGGACAATGTAACGCTGGCCGTATTACCTGAAGGTGTGATCACGTTAAGGTTACCGGAGGCGTTAGCTGTGGGAGCATCACTATCGCCGCTATAGCGTTTGACCGAGATGCCGATGGAGTTGCCAATGCCATTGGTATTACCGGCTACCTGAATGCTTTGAACCACACCGGTCACACTGTCCAGGCCCGTGCTGCCGCTGACGACATTGGTACCTTGTGAAGCAGCCACCTGACTTACTTGTACCTGGTGAACGTTGATAACAGGTTCAAAACTGACCCTTGGCTGACCTTGTCCCATACTGATTGCCAGCCTGCCGCTAGCATTGATCACTTCACCTGACGAGGTGATCCATTCAGTCACCATCTGCACGCCAAAAGTCATGACTTGACTGCCGGAGACGAATTTACCGCGCGCTTCTCCCAGCACATCGTCAGATAACTCTTGCGAGTTAGCAAAAACCCCCATTTCAGGGAGTTCGGCATGAGCTTGATGTGGTAGCGTAGCGCAGAGTAGCAAGGCGGCAGATAGCGCGATCGCTCTTGGTTTAAAGCGACGGACCGCGGTGGGGCCTTCCTGGCTGATTGGCGGGCGGTCATCCGTACTGTCCGCGCTTATCATGGTTTTCATTTTGTCCATTCTCCATTCTGAGTGCCGAGCCATCATGTCAGCGACAATTCATGTTCAAGCAGGCTTCAGAACAACTCAGAGCGATAAAATCCGAACTCGAGTAATTCTGCATCGGTTAGCGGTCGCCAGGTATCGACCGTACTTCGTGCGGTCAGTGGTTCCTTGGGACGTAACAAAATGGTGTCGCGGTCAAAACCATCACCAATCACAGCGAAAGTGACCCGATTCCAACCATCAATAAAATCCTGCCTGTCCATGACCCTGTTGCCGAGGGCTGGATCAGCGATATAAACCTTGTCTTGAGTGGCTGTTTTAAGCACGACAAAGTGCTTATAACCCCTTATATCCAGCAAAGCGATGGTTGGAATCTTGATGCGATCAAGGATTTCCGGGTTGACGGAATATCCTCTTCCACGCAGTCCCAACGTTTCCACATAGTTCTTGATATCAAGCAGTGAAAAGCCCTTGCTTTGCACCAGTTGCGGGTCACTGACCTTGAGCATGCCTTCGATCACATCCGCTTCGGTTAAGTTGAAGTTGTAGGCGTAGTTCATAATGGTCGCCAGTGCCGCAGCGCCGCAACTGAAGTCAGTCTGCTGAGGCACCATATTGATAAAGTGCTGCTCACGCATACTGATAATGTTCTTATTGATCATAGTGCCTGGAACGACACCACTGAAACTTATATTAGCTGCACTACTGAATGACATCGTCAGCCAAAGGCTGCATGTGCTTAACAGTAACAGTGTGCTTTTTATACATTGCATTGTGATGGTCTCCGGGAAAACTCCGGCTCCAAATGGAGCCGGAGATTCTTTGGTGGCATCAAACCCTATACGGGTTGATTTTATTATTCGCCACCACCACCACCGGCTCCCGGTCCGCCAGTCGCGGCAGCGATAGACAGATGGTTACCTTGCAGATTATTGGTACCTGCAGTGATGTTGACACCGATATTACCGCTGGCACCACGCAATGCATCACCACTCAGTGTGGCATTGTTTTGATGCGGACGTACAATCCAGTTGGCAGTCACAACCTGACCGGTGAAAACACCACCCAGTAGGATTTTGCCTTCTTCATTGAACGCTAATGCACCACCATCATCATTGAGGTCACTGCCGCCTTGAGTATCAGTATCAAGATCAAAATGACCGGTTTGTGTGCCATCTGGATGGGTGTCGCCAGTCCAGATATCAGGGTAGACATCACCGATTTGGTCAGAAGTCCCTTTATAACCCCCAAACATGCCGCCCACCATGGTCACATTGACTGTGTCATATTTTTTGTCTAGGTAACCTTGTTGGTGAGTAACGTTGTGGTCCAGTGTTTGCTGACTGGAGACAGTGGCTTCAGCCATAGTACCGCTGGTGTTCACAGAAGCAGCCAGTGAGTTGGCTTGCAGGTTGCTGTTACCGGCAGCAATGTTAACGGCGATATTACCGCTGGCATCACGTAAACTGTTTCCGCCCAGAGTGGCGTCAAACTGGTTGCCTTTATAGGCATAGGTGTTGCGTTCTGCATTTTGATTTGAGATTGAGTCCGCTGCAGCGAATACAAATGCTGCATCGACTTTGGATAACGCCGCACTGTTGTCCTGTGCATTGTTGGTACCGGCAGAAATATTCAGACCGATATTACCGCTCGCACCTTGCAGACCGTTTTCTACAGATTCAGCCTTGTTATCTACAAGAAAATCACCATGACCTTCATCATTGATATTGGTATTTTCATAGTTGTTCTGATTCTGACTGGTCAGAGAGGCAGAGCTGCTACCGACAGGAATGGTACCGTCAACGTCGATATCACCTTTGACATCAATATAACGATCGGTGTCTGAGGTTTTTTCGACAGTGACTTCAGTATCGTTTCTATATTCCGACACGCTCAGTCCCAGATCTGCCCGGGCGTTGACTTTGGCATCAACCAGCAGGGTGAGGTCTGCCGTACCATCGGCCATTGCAGGACCCGCAGCTAACGCAGCCAATGCGACAGCAATAGGGGTGTACTTGGTTGTTGATTTCATGACTTGCTCCTTTTAATCACTATTATTTCGTTCCCACATCTAACTTGAGAACAAAGTTGTTGGCCGTGCTATTGCCCGACCCGGCTGACTGGTTAACTTGCACCAGCCCGCGAGAACCGGTGAAGGCACTATCTGCGATAGTGGCACTTCGGGTTCCCCCGTCTGGCTCGTGGGCTGCCAGTCCAGCCCCGGTCGACATGTTGGAAAGCATGCTTTCCGACATGACGTTGATATCCAACCCGATGCCGATTGCCATTCCATTGACTTGGGTATTACCTGAGCCACTGGTCTGGTTAATCGATAATGCACCTGCAGTATTGCTAAAGGCGTTACCGCCAATGCCAGAGACCGACAAGCCGGGCACCGCGCTGGAATTCTGATGTAGGTTCTGCTGTGTAAATAGGCCAACATTAGCGACCCCATTAGGGCTCAGCGCAATAGCCGCAGCATTTTGCTGGACATTGGCATCACCGGCAGCCATATTGACAACGTTACGGCCGCGTGCGCCGCTGAGAACATTGCCGTCAATCACACTGTTGTTAATGGCATGCGGTAGGCCGGTCAGGGCATCGTCAGCGATGGCTGCCGAAAAGGTTGGCAGGAATGAAGCAAACAGCAGAGTGAGGGGTAAGAGCTTCATGGTTATCTACCTGGTAACGTATCCGATAGCGCACCACGAATATCGCTGCCAAGGCTGCGGGTGGCACCGCCGACACTGCCGGAGATACTGCCTCCCAGGCCGGAAGTCATGCCATGTATCGTGCCCATGTGTCCGCCCAAACTGCTGCCGCCACTGCCGTGACCACCTAATTCCTTGGTCAGGGTGCTGGTAAATTGAGCGCTGATGGGGGACATCGCATTACCGACATTCGATGTAATACCGGAAAATTGCTGATCGGTCAGTTCCTCCATACCCATATTGTTCAAGGTATTGTTAAGGCTATTGGTTTCTCTGACCGGGGAAGGGTTAATCACCGTTGGTTGGCCTGTATGGCGGTTGACATCCCAACGTTGAGCGGGGACATCACGAATAATGATGATATCGCCGGGCTCTGCTTGCACTGATGAGGCTATTGCCAATAGGGCAATAATGACTGCGGCATCAATAACTGCATAGTAATTATTTATCGTTTTCATGTTAGTTAACCGTGACCGTGATAGAGCCGTCGGTGTTAGTTAGCTGGGCTTTCGGCCTGGTGTTGTTGTCCACCTCATCCCAGAGAATTACGCCCATTTGAAGAGCGGGCATCTGAAAACCCTGAGCCCGCATTTGCGACATTTCATCCTCGCTAAGTTGACCCTCGTGGTTAATGACAAACTCTTCAATTTCATACAATGGGTGACCAGCGGGCAGGGGCTGCAAGCTGTCTTCAGCCAGTAAAACGCCATGAAATGTGCTTAGCAGCACAGTGATGACGAGCGAGGTAAGGTTTGTTTTCATAAGCTCTGTACCAGAAAAATCACCATGTACAAAGTCAGTTACACGGATCATGCCAACGATGTAAGCTTATGAATTTAAATGAAATATGTCTTTTGAGAAAAAGCTGATGTTCACGAACTGTAAACTTTATGAAATAGGTAAAAAAAGGGGGGGGGCGTTACAAGTCTTTGTTAAACCTATGGATTTAGCTATATGTATGAGTGTAAATTTTTCGTTACAGTCACAGAGTTGTTTTATTTTGCTGATACAAAGTCGTATAAGAAGATTTGTCAGTTAGATCCAGACAGCAGAGGGGAGAGCGCTTTAAGCAATCTTGAGGATGCTTAGTCGGAGAGGGAGATGCCATGCTTTTCGATGAGTCTGTAGAGTGTCACTCTGGACACCCCCAAAGTTCTGGCAACGAGCGTTACATTTTTCTGCAGACGACAAAGGGCATTGTTGATAGCCTCTTTCTCAGCTCTGTCTCGGACCTCTTTCAAACTCAGAAAATGGAAAAGGTGTGATTTTTGGTCAATACCCAGATCTTCAGAGGAAATAAGACGATTCTCACACATCACCATTGCGTGGCGGATGCGGTTGACCAGTTCTCTGATGTTGCCTTCCCAGGCATAATCATTCATCACAGCCAGACAGGATGGCGAGAATCCTTTAACCACATTGCTTTTTTCATGGGAAAATTTTTTGAAAAAATAATTCGCCAGTAATTCAATATCACCCTGACGTTCACGTAAGGGCGGGGTTTTCAATTGGAGAACATTCAGCCGATAAAACAGATCCTCACGCAACTTGCCGGACTTAACCGCGTGATTCAGATCTACATGGGTCGCTGCAATCACTCTGGAATTTATGGGTATCTGAATATTGCTGCCAACACGCTGGATACTACCTTCCTGAAGAAACCGTAGTAAATTGATCTGCTGATCCAGCGGTAGATCTCCCACCTCATCAAGAAAGATGGTGCCACCCTCGGCTGCTTCAAAATGCCCTATTTTGCGCTGATTTGCGCCGGTGAAGGCACCTTTTTCGTAGCCAAACAGCTCAGATTGAATAAGTGACTGAGGGATCGCTCCACAGTTGACGGTAACGAAAGGACCATTGGCATACTTGGAGCGTTCATGAATAGCGTGAGCAGCAAGTTCTTTTCCTGTGCCGCTCTCACCTGCAATCAGGACGGGTGCTGAGACATTGGCTACTTTTCGAATTTTACTGAACAGGTTGAGGATCTGTGGGCTACTGCCCACCATTTCTTGTTCAGAAATATGGGTGTCATCCGGGCTGGGGATGTTATCCCATTTCATTCTGGCCATACCATAAGCATGCCCAACAGTGGCTAATAAATGTTGTGGATCGATGGGTAAGGTATGAAAGTCTACGAAGCAATCAACAATGAGCTGGCGAAGGCGTTCGGGTAATTTTTCATTTTCGGTGAATACCAGAGCTATCCATTCGATCTTGGCATGTCGCCTGAGCAACTCCTCTATCTGTTTCAGATAAGACTCTGAACATGAGCAGGATAATTCAACAAGGCCGACATGGAGGCCCCCATGGCTGATGGCTTTGTGAGCCTGCTCAACATCAAGCGTAGATCGAGTCTGCCAGCCGCTGGTTTGAAAATCATCAAAAAGTGATTCTGGTAGCGTTCCATTACCCACATAAATCAGTGAGCGTGTTTCAGAGTCCAACATTGCATCTATCCTCCCGACCCAAAAACTTGTTCTGCCAAAACAATGCTGAAAGTTCAGAGTTCAAGTTCTTATCAGTCGATGCATACAAACTCTCTAAGTAAAAGCTACGTTAAAAAATACGATATATCAAGGTGTTAAATTAATCTGGGTCAAGTGGTAGCAGACTATTCATACCCCTTTACTTAAACACGCTCCCTGTTATCAGCCTTTGCAGTGCAGGAATACTGCCTGTCAGGTGTGACTTAAATCTAATGACAATTTCTAAGCGAGGTCTGCAGGAAACCGGTGATAGTTAACTCATCATCTTTCTTAGTAACACATTATCAAATGCAAAATTGACAATTGTTACAAGCTTACATAAGATCACGAACGCAAATCATTATCATTTAGTTGTATAGTAAAGGGAAAGCAATGACATCATCCACTCAGCCTGCTGCTAGACTGGCACCGGCTTTTCGTCTGGCTGTGCTGCCACTCATGCTCTTCGGCAGTTTCAATGTCCTCGCCGAAACAGAATCTGAACAAAAAGCGGTTGAACTGCCCAGGGTTGAAGTGACCACCGGCGAAATCGACAAGAACGGTTATATCGAGCTGGAAAAGCAGCCCGATGTCGGCAAGCTGAATGTGCCCATTCAGGATACGCCGTACTCCATCGAAATCGTTGACCAGGAATTCATTAAGGATACCGGTGCCAAAACGATTCAGGATGCCCTGCTGTATAGTTCGGGGGTCTATGCCGGAGGTTTTGGTCTGGATACCCGTGGTGACTCCGCCAAGGTTCGGGGTATAGATCCTTCCCAATATGTCGATGGCCTGCGCCAGCTCTACGGTTTCTACAACACGGTTCGCCCTAACGTTTATGCACTGGAAAGTATTGAAGTACTGAAAGGGCCTTCTTCGGTACTTTACGGTCAAGGTGAACTGGGCGGCATTGTAAATTCGGTTTCCAAACTGCCTAAAGCGGAACAGCAGGGTGAAATCTGGGCCCAGTATGGTTCTTTCCACCGTAAGCAACTGGCCTTTGATGTCACCGGTCCGGCGACGGAAGATGGCAAATTGCTCTACCGGGTTGTCGGTCTTGAGCGTGATAGCCAGACTCAGGTTGATCATGTCGATGATGACGGTTTTTTTATTGCGCCATCATTAACCTGGCGACCCACAGATGACACCAGCTTTACTGTGCTGTTTAACCGCCAGATGAATAAAGGTCAGGTATCTGCCCAGTTCCTGCCGCAGTCAGGGACGCTGGATCGCGGACCACTGGGTTATGTCGGTTCCGAGACCTTTGTCGGTGAGCCGGGCTGGGATAAATACGACCGTGAAAAGACTGAAGTCACACTGATGTTTGATCACAGCTTTACTGATAACTGGTCTTTCTCAACGACGGCTCGTTACACAGAATCCAGCACTTCTACTAGAGAACACTATACGACCGCACCAAGTGCTTTCACTCCTGACGCTGATGGCAATATAGGTCGATTCATCACAACAGCTGACAGAGAAACTCGTATCATTAATCTGGATGCTCGACTGCAAGGCGAGTTCGACTTGGGCGTTACACGTCACAATGTGGCAATTGGCTTAGATCGGCAGGATGCGGTGTGGGAAACCGATAACTCTGCCTCTGCATTAGGTACTCCCATCAATCTTTACAATCCGGTCTACGGCAATTTTGATCCCGGCGTTCTCAATCCGACCAACCCTGATGATAATCAAATCAGACAGGTTGGCTTCTATGTTGCGGATCATATGGAAATCGGCCCGGTGGTGATCTCGGCGGCACTGCGCCGTGACTGGGCCAAAAATACCTTGCTTGCGGAAGTAGGTGAAAACGTGACCAGCGATGAAAATGAAACAACGGGTCGGGTTGGTGTCATGTATCGCTTTGAAAATGGTTTCTCACCTTACGCCAGTTACGCTGAAGCCTTCACCATGAATCTGGGAACCAGTGAAGAAAGCACATTGAAACCAACCACGGGTAAACAGCGTGAATATGGTTTCAAGTACCTGTCTGATGATAAAAGCCTGGCTATCACAGCCGCCTATTTCGATATTCTCCAGACCAATCGTGTGCAGGCGGGTGATATACCTGATGGTGTTGAACAGACTGGTGCGACCATTGATGGCTGGGAGTTACAGGTCAATAAACGCTGGAACCAGTTCGAAACTCAGTTCAGCTATACCGACCTGAATGCGGACAATGGCGAGACCGGTGAACGTTTGCCTTATGTTTCCGAGAAAGTCGCCTCCTGGTGGAACAAATATTATCTGAACAGTAACTGGCGTATCGGTGCCGGCGTTCGCTACATTGGTAACAATGTCGGTTCAGATTACGGCAATGGTGCTGGCCCGAAGGTCCCATCAGAAACTTTATATGATGCGATGATAGGTTACAGCTATAAAAACTGGGACTTCACAGTGGATGCCAAGAACCTGACCGATGAGGAATATGTTTCCTGGTGTCGCGGGTCGGGTCGGGACTGCGGTTTTGGTGAAAGACGCAACGTCACTGCCAACGCTTACTATCACTTCTAATCCTCTACAAGGCCCCGTTCCCGGGGCCTTTTCTTTCCTGTCGTTCTGATCCCGGTAATAGACTTTATTCACCTGAGCCCCTAGGCTTGGCGGATAACTTTGAAAAGGAGCAAACCATGGCAAGTGCAGGTCTACTCGCACTACTGGATGACATTGCGACCTTGCTGGATGATGTGTCGCTGATGACAAAAGTGGCGGCGAAGAAAACGGCCGGGGTACTGGGTGACGATCTGGCACTGAATGCCCAGCAGGTGAGTGGCGTCAGGGCCAACCGCGAGCTGCCGGTAGTTTGGGCAGTCGCCAAGGGATCATTCATCAATAAGTTGATACTGGTGCCGCTGGCTTTGCTGATTAGTGCCACCATGCCCATGCTGGTCACCGTTTTGCTGATGCTGGGCGGTCTCTATCTTTGCTATGAGGGCACAGAAAAAATCGCCCATAAATGGTTGCATGATAAGGCTGAGGATAAGGCGCATCACCAGCAACTGGTGAAAGCGGTCAGTGAGCCCGAAGTTGATATCAAGGCCTTTGAAAAAGAAAAAATCAAGGGCGCTATCCGTACTGACTTTATTCTTTCTGCCGAGATTATTGTGATTGCCCTGGGCGTGGCGCAGGCGGCTGATTTCAAAACCCAGCTGCTGGTCGTGTCATTGATAGCACTGGCGATGACTGTCGGGGTGTATGGCCTGGTTGCGGGCATAGTGAAGTTTGATGATGCCGGTCTGGCTTTACTTGATAATGCCGGCAGTAATGCTTTTGAGCGCTTCAAACAATCGCTGGGGCGGGGAATATTGTTTATTGCCCCTAGGTTCATGTCCTTACTCTCATTGCTGGGCATGCTGGCGATGTTTCTTGTTGGCGGCGGCATTCTGGTTCACGGCCTGCCGTTTCTGCACCATCTGCTAGAACCACTTACACATAATCTGGGTTTGCTAATGGCAATGCTACTGCCCATGCTGTTTAATGCGTTGGTAGGCCTGCTGGCAGGCAGCTTGGTTATTGCGGCTATCTCCGGCTTCAGAAAAGTCTTCTAGCTCATCCGCCTTTCATGCAGAAAGGCGGGTTTACCTCAAGGTTCAGATAATGCCGAAGGCCAGCATGGCATTGGCGACCCGTCGGAAGCCGGCGATATTTGATCCCATTACATAATCATGGGGCCGGCCGAATTCTTCTGCAGTCTCACAGCAGACCCGGTGGATCTGGTTCATGATTTCATGCAGTCGTTCTTCACTGTATTCAAAGCCTGAACCATGGGTCGCGTTATGCTGCATTTCCAGCGCCGATGAGGCCACACCGCCGGCATTGGCCGCTTTGCCCGGAGCAAAGGCAATCCCGTTCTTTTTGAGCACTTCAATCGCTTCCGGTGTGGAGGGCATATTCGCTCCCTCGCAGACAGCAATGCAGCCGTTGTCGGCCAGCATCTTGGCATCTGCTTCCTGCAGTTCATTCTGTGTGGCGCAGGGCATGGCGATATCGCAGGGAATCTCCCAGATATTACCGTCATCAATATATTCAGCATCATGATGAAAATCGAGATAGCTTTTGATGCGGGCGCGCTCTACTTCCTTGATATGAATCACGGTATCGACATCAATACCGTTGCGGTCAATGATCACACCGCTGGAATCAGAGCAGGCAATCACTTTGGCACCCAGCACCCTGAGCTTTTCCATGGCGTAGGTCGCGACATTACCGGAGCCGGACACCACCGCCACTTTGTCTTTGATGTCTTCTCCATGCACCGCATTGATCATGTTCTCACAGAAAAAAACAGCCCCGTAACCGGTGGCTTTTTGCCGGATCCAGGTGCCGCCCCATTGCGGGCTTTTACCGGTGATGACGCCGGATTCATAGCGTTGGGTGATGCGTTTGTATTGACCAAACAGATAACCGATTTCACGGGTACCGACACCGATATCGCCGGCCGGGACATCAGTGGTCTCACCCAGATGCCGGTAAAGGCCGGTCATAAAGCTCTGGCAGAAACGCATGATTTCGTTCTCGGATTTATCCTTGGGATCAAAATCCGAACCGCCTTTGCCACTGCCGATGGGCAGGCCGGTCAGGGCATTTTTAAAGGTTTGCTCAAAGGCGAGAAATTTAATCGTGCCCAGCGTGACGCTGGGATGGAAACGCAGACCGCCTTTATAAGGGCCAAGCGCACTGTTAAATCCAACCCGAAAGCCACGGTTTATCTGCACCTCACCGTTATCATCTTCCCAGGGAACACGGAAAATAATCTGCCGTTCCGGCTCACACAGTCTCTCAATGATTTTGTTTTTGGCATATTCCGGATGTTTGTCCATGACCGGTGACAAGGTTTCCAGGACTTCCAACAAGGCCTGGTGAAATTCAGGTTCACCCGGATTACGGTCAACCACTTTCTGAAATGTAGAGGAAATCGCCTTTTCAGTGTTCGACATATGCGCTCCTTTGTCGGATGATGCCTGTGTGCAGCGTTGCCCAGTTATTGGTTGCAGATGTCAGCTTCAAGTCCAGCTTATAAGCTCAATCAATCAGCCGCAACAGCCCTGCGGATAAATTGTTTTTTGTGTTGTCCTAGCAGTATCAACACTGCAGGAGGGTGCCATGTTCCTGATACGTTGTGCAGGATTGTTAACGGCCTTATTTTTATCGACCTCTGTGCAGGCTTTTTACTGCTTTGAGCCCTCGCCAAGCTATTTGCAAATGGGCGACGCTTATTTCACTGACACTGCAAATCGAATTGTGGTTCAGGGTGATGAGCCCGGCCTTGAGGTCGTGGAAAATCTGCAAGGCGAGTGGGATGGTTATCTGTCTGAGATTATCTGCGAAGGCGACAGGGAAGCGCCGGAACCGGTTTACCGCGAAGCGGAAGTAGAGGCCGAGGTTAAAGATTCCAATACGGCTTTGTTTTTAATTTCCATGAGTAAAACCTACCGCGATAGCTTTGTGGAAAGTGAATCTGTGTTTCTGATGAATAAGGGCAGTATGTATTCACTCAGAATCAATGACCGTGCCATCAGTGCCAGTGAGCGGGAGCGGCGAACATTGCAGGGCAGGCAGACGGGGACCCGCTATGTGGAAGTGTTCTCTCAAATCGGGATTGAGAATGAAGACCAGATCACCGTTGACTGGCAGCTGTTTTCAAATGGCGTTTTTGTCTATAGCCAGCGCCTGACGCTGGAGCGTGACCTATAAAAACCCACACTGCCGTGAAAACAGCAGAGTGGGTTCCAGCTTAAACATTACTTCAACAGTAAAAACATCGCCTGACGGCCACGGACGATATTGAGTAGTAATTGTTGGGCGTTTTGAACCATCGGCTTAAAAGCCTCAAGACTCTCAACAGGCTGGCGATTGACTGAGGTAATCAGATCTTCACTGCGAAGCCCGGCATTCCAGGCTGGGCTGCCGCGTTTGACCGAGTAGACCATGACGCCTTCGACTTTACCGTAATAAGGAGAACCCTCTTCGATATCACCAAAGGTGGCACCGGAGAGTTTGGGGTGCACCGTGCCGTTAGCTTCGGTCTGACGGGTTTGTTTGACCTCAGCGCTCAGCGTTTTCTCGTCACCGTCACGGATAATCGACAGTTCCACTTCCTGACCGACTACCATCAGGCCGATGGTATTGCGCAGGCTGTCCGCATTGGCAAGACGGGCACCGTCGACGGCGGTAATGATGTCGCCCACCCTCAGGCCGGCCTCATCCGCGGCAGAGTCGGGCACTACATGGGTCACCACGGCACCTTCCTGCTGGTCGATATCAAAAGCATTAGCCAGTTCCGGCGTGATGTCCTGCATCTGGACACCAAGATAAGCCCGGCGGACTTCCCCGAATTCCAGTAATTGATCGCTGATTTGCTTGACCAGATTGCTGGGGATAGCAAAGCCGATCCCGATATTCCCCGGGTTTTGTCCCGGTGAGAAGATGGCGGTATTAACGCCGACCAGTTCACCGCGCAGGTTAACCAGTGCACCCCCTGAGTTACCGGGGTTGATTGAGGCGTCGGTCTGGATGAAATTCTCATAACCTTCAATGCCCAGACCACTGCGGCCCAGGGCGCTGACAATACCTGAAGTGACCGTTTGTCCGAGACCGAATGGATTACCTATAGCGACCACAAAGTCACCGACACGCAGTGACTCCGAGTCTGCCAGTGGCAATGCGGACAGGTTTTCCGAGGGAATCTTTATCAAAGCGACATCAGTCGCCGGATCGGTACCGACAATTTCAGCCTGAAAGTTACGGCCATCGTTGAGTGACACGGTAATTTCATCGGCACCCCGAATCACGTGATTATTGGTGATGACCAGCCCTTCTTTTGCATCAATAATGACGCCTGAGCCAAGGCTCTGGCGGGGACGGACCCTGGGTTGCTCCGGCAGGTTGAAAAAGTGTCGGAAGAACGGGTCATTGAGCAGGGGATTATCCTGGACACGAACCTGGCTGCGGGTCGCGATGTTGACCACGGCCGGTTTGGAGCGGTCCAGCATCGGTGCCAGCGTCGGCATTTTACCTTCATCGGCAAACCAGTCCAGTGGCAGTGCAGCGCTGGCGACCTGGGCGATCAGGGTCAGGCCAGCCAGCCAGACTAAAAAGGATTTGAGATTATGTGTCATCTGAACCTCCTTATCAGGCTTGTTCCAGTGCATCACGCGGGTTGAATGCCATCTCTTCTGCCATTTGCATATAAAGCTTTTTGGCTTTGTCGCTGTCAGCGGGCGGCGTCATGATTTGCAGCACGACAAATTCATCGCCAGGCTCCTTGCCCGGCAGACCACGACCCTTCAACCGCATTTTCTGACCGCTGCGAGCACCGGCGGGGATGGTGAGATTGATCTTGCCAGCCAGTGTCGGCACCGTTACTTTGGCACCCAGCGCCGCTTCCCATGGCGCCAGCGGCAGATCCAGATAGATATCCTTGCCTTCAAGCCGGTAATGTTTGTGCGGCGCAATCTGGACTTCCAGATATAAATCACCGGCTTTACCGCCCATGCCGGCCTTACCCTGACCGTTGAGGCGGATTTTTTTGCCGGAGGCAATACCCGCCGGGACTTTCACGTTGATGGTGCCACCCTGATTGGCACCGGCAGGGCGACGGATAGTCTTGGTGGCACCATTAAAGGCATCTTCCAGTGAAATCGTGATTTTGGCATTGACGTCTTCACCCTTGGCAAAGAAATTATCGCCCATACCGGCACCGCCCATGCCACCGAACATGTTTTCGAAAAAGCTGCTGAAGTTGCCGCCGCCGAAACCACCCATATTTTCTTCCCAGCCTGGTGGTGGGTTGAAAGACTGACCGTGGCGGTAATTGCTGCCGAACTGATCATACTGCGCGCGCTTTTGCGCATCACGCAGCACTTCATAAGCCTCGCCGACTTCTTTGAACTTGTCTTCGGCATCGGCCTCTTTGCTGACATCGGGGTGATATTTCCGTGCCAGCCGACGATAGGCTTTTTTGATGTCATCCTGCGACGCATCACGGCTGACACCAAGGATCTTGTAATAGTCTTTGTATTCCATAGACGGACTTATACACCTGAAATTGATTTAGATCAGTAAGTGGGGTTTGAATCGGCCATTTTCAACAGATCCCGCAATTTTCCTGATGCCCGGGCTGGGCGGGTATGAGAAAATTGTCACCTCAAAAGAATACATAACGAGAGAGATGAATCATGTTTAAAAGACGAAATATGTCATTGATGGTGGCACTTGCTTTAGGCGCCGGCATGCAGACCGTGGTTGCTGAAGACAATCTCGCCCTGGATGAGCTGGTGGTGACCGGCACCCGTTCAGAAACGCCTCTGCTGGAGCAGGCGGGTAATACCGGCAAGATTTCTGAAGATGAAATCGATCTGGTGCGCCCGGACCATATCACCGAAATCGCCAACCGGGTCAGTGGGGTTAATATTCAGCACGGCAACGGTCAGGAGCATCTGACCTCGATCCGCTCACCGGTACTGACCGGCGGTGCCGGTGCCGGCTCTTTTCTTTACCTGGAAGACGGTATTCCTCTGCGTGCGGCCGGTTTTGCCAATGTGAATGGTCTGTTCGAGGTCAACTATGAGCAGGCGGGCGGCATTGAGATTGTGCGTGGTCCCGGCAGTGCTTTCTATGGCTCTAACGCCGTACATGGTCTGGTGAATGTGCTGTCTCGGGCACCGTCACTGGATCTGGAACGTGAAATCGATTTATCCATTGGCCCGCATGATTTGTATACCGCCAAAGCTACGGTCAGTGATACGGTGGGTAATCACGGTTACCGCGTCAATGTGCTGGGCACGTCAGATGGCGGTTATGTCAGTGAATCCGGTTACGACCAGCAGAAGGTGACTTTGCGGCATGATTATTTCGGTGATGTCGACAGCTTCAAAACCTTATTCAGTTATACCAATCTGAACCAGGAAACGGCCGGTTACATTTATGGCTATCAGGCTTACGAAGATGAAAGCTTGTCTCGCACCAATCCGAATCCGGAAGCCTATCGTGATGCCAAGTCCTACCGCTTGTCTACGGAATGGATCCGCGAGCTGAGTGATAGCTCTCGCTTCACATTGACGCCTTACATTCGTCATACCGAGATGGAATTCCTGATGCATTTCCTGCCGGGACAGGCTACAGAAAAAAATCAACACAGCAGTATTGGTCTATTGTCTTCCTACACCAAGGATCTGAATGGCGGTCATAAAATCATTGTCGGCACCGATTTTGAGTACACCGAAGGTGAATTGTCAGAAATTCAGGATAATCCGGCCCCATTCCCGGGAACATTCATCCCTGGGGTTCATTATGACTACGATGTCGATGCCACGGTGATTGCCCCATATATTCACACTGAGTGGCAGGTACTGGATAAAACCCGGGTTACGGCTGGTCTACGTTATGAATACACCCGTTATGACTACACCAACCATACCGATACACGGACATTGGCAGGCAGTGATCGTTATCTGAGACCGGACAGTGATGTCGATACATTCAGTAATTTCAGTCCCAAACTGGGTCTGGTACAGCAGCTGACCGACGATACTGCGGCCTTTATCAATTACTCACGCGGTACCCGTGCACCCCAAACCACGGATTTATACCGGGCTCAGATCGAGCCGTCACAAACCGGTTCGGCTGATTCAGAAACTATCGACAGTGTTGAAGTGGGGGTTCGAAAAGTGGGTGAAGGCCTGCAGTATGAAATCGCTGCCTACCACATGAAAAAACGGGATTATTTCTTCACTGACAGCAGTAACCAGAATGTGCCTAACGGCAAAACACAGCATACTGGCCTGGAACTGGGGGTGTTTTATCCATTTAATGACAAATTCGATATTGCCGCCAATGTGGCCTTTGCCAAGCATGAATATGATTTTGACAAACCCAGCGCGGATATTGAAAAAGGCGATTATCTGGTCACCGCACCGAGACGTATAGGTAACATCCGTCTGGGCTGGAACGTGACGCCGCAGACCCGTACTGAGCTGGAATGGGTTCATATGAGTGAGTACTATGTGAATGACGGCAACTCAGCCAAATATGAAGGGCATGATGTCTTTAATCTGCGCGCTTCGCATGATGTGACCGAGAATTTCACGGTGTATGGTCGTATCAAGAACCTGTTCAATACCGAATATGCCGAGCGGGCTGACTTTGGTGGCGCACCACCGGGTGACTATCGCTATTTCGTCGGTGAAAAACGTTACCTGCACGTTGGTGCGAGTTACAGTTTCTAGAATCCAGGCCGAAAAAAAGCGGTGCCCGGTTAACCAGGCACCGCTTTTTTTATCTGAATGAGGCCTGATCAGCGACTGGCTGACTTTCTCTCTTCCAGCCGGCGCAGGAACTCACGCATAATATCGTCATAGAGCGCCATACCGAGATAAGCGTCTTCCACGCCGCTGTCGATGCTGGGGTTGTCATTGATTTCAATAATCACACTGCGGTTACCGCTCTGCTTGATATCAAGTCCATAGAGACCATCACCAATCAGGCGTGCCGCCTTGGTAGCGATCCGGATGACTTTTTCCGGCACTTCACTGACGGGAATAGCGGCGGATTTACCGCTGTCGGTGCCTTTTTTGGTGTTGTGGTTATAAATCTGCCAGTGGCCTTTACTCATAAAGTACTGACAGGCATAAATCGGTTTGTTGTTGAAGACGCCTATGCGCCAGTCGTAATCGGTGTACATGTATTCCTGCAGCAGAATAATCGCTGACTGCTGGAAGAAGGCCGGGGCTTCACGGCGCAGCTCTTCGGCATTGCTGACCTTAATCACGCCACGGGAAAAGGCACCGTCCGGGATTTTCATCACCAGGGGGAAGGTGGCCGTTTCACACAGTGCATCCAGCCCCGCATGATCATTGCGATACAAAAGATGCGATTCCGGCATCGGCAGATCATTCGCAGCCAGCAGTTCCTTCAGGTAAATCTTGTTGGTACAGCGAATAATCGAAGTCGGATCGTCGATGACCACCAGGCCTTCGCTTTCAGCACGGCGGGCGAATTTATAGGTGTGGTTATGCGTGGCCGTGGTTTCACGAATAAACAGGGCGTCATATTCGGCAATGCGGATATATTCCCGCGGGGTAATCAGTTCGACATCGATGCCGATGCGACGACCACTGCTGATGAATTTCTTCAGTGCTGCCATATTGCTGGGCGGCATTTCTTCCTTGGGGTTATGCAATATCGCCATATCGTAGCGATACTGGCGCCGTTTAGACGGTTTGCGCCAAAGACGGTGACTGAAGTTATCCAGTGCTTCGGCAAAGAAATCCTGTTCCTGTTCACTCAGCTTGTTAATGGCACTGGCCTTGATGCGGGTGATGGTCCAGTGGCCGTTAAAACTGAATTCGACATCCAGAATCGGGCAGGGGAATTGTTCAAAAATCTGCCGCGCCAGTTTTTGCAGCGAACTGACCGGTGTCTGGCCGAAGTAAATCTTCAGTACAAAGCGCTCAGTGTGATCGGCCGAGGCCAGCTGCTTATCCAGCTGTGCTGACAAGTCTGAGAGGTCATAGGCGTAGAGACTTTTACGCGATAAATCATTAATCGTGCGCAGGCCCGGCAACACGCGGTGTCCCCTGGCTTCGGCGACCATCGAGCAGTAATAGCCGCGACTCAGGTATTCAAGGCTGCGGCAAAGGTTGAGGATCTGCGCACGACTGTCGCTCCGCGCCGGCGGTGATTGCAGGTAATCATCGACAGCGATGACCTGCTCGCTGGGGAAGTAAGGACTCCAGTCCTCAATATTTTCTACTATTATCAGGTGTTTAGTCATGGTTTGCTGTTGCTTCCTCCCGCGCCAGCGTGTTGGTTAGAAACGAATGATAAAGTCAATTTAATCTGCATGTGTTAAAAATTTCTGCGTGAGATTTTATTTACTGGTCAAAACCAGCAAACTCACATATCCTTCGCGAAAAATTATGCACAGGAGGCCCGTTGCCATGTATGCAGATGCCGTTTTGAGTGTTTTTTCCCAGCGTTATGCGGGAGCTCGCGACAAATTTATCAGTCATGTCGAAACCAGCTCGATCGTGGAAAAGTTGTCTAATTTGCCGCATCCGCTGAAAGGGCCGAAAAACGAAAAACTCTTCTGTGACATCGCCTGGGCCGGCAATCTCAAAGCGGACAAGGTCCTGGTCGTGGTGTCGGGAATCCATGGTGTTGAAGGTGGGGTGGGTTCGGCGATCCAGTCCGACTTTGTTTCCCGTCACCGGCGTCTGCCTTCTGATGTTTGCGTGGTGCTGGTACATGCTTTAAACCCCTGGGGTTTTGCCTGGGCCAGTCGAAATGACGAGCAGGGCATTGATGTTAATCGCAACTTTGTTGACTTTAACAGCACGCTGCCAGTTTCCGAAGCCACCGGGATCTGGGCTGAGTTACAGCAAGGCAAAACCGACATTGCGACGATTGCCGAAAACCGCCAGCAATTCGATCTGCTGTCAGAGGGGCAGTACGAAAAACCGGATATGCCGTATTACGGCGGCAAAGAGGCCAGTTGGTCTCGACAGGTCGTGGAACAACTGGTGGCGCAAATCAAACCGGCTAACCGTAAGCAAGTCATGGTAATTGACATCCACAGTGGCCTTGGCCCCTATGGTTATGGCGAGCTGATTTGTGATCATCCTGTCGACAGTAAAGCCCATGATTATGCGGTGGAGCTGTTCGGGGCCACGGTCACCGAGCCGTCGCTGGGCAACTCCAGTTCCGGTACCAAGCTGGGGCTACATGACTATTTCTGGCATAGTCAGGGTGAACATGTCTGCTACCTGACACTGGAGTTCGGCAGTTTCGGCAATCAGCAAATGCTCAAGGTGCTGTCCGATGATCAAAAACTGCAGCAATCAGGCAATGTCGACTGGTCGGATGACAAAACGCTGGATATCAAACATGCAATGCAGGACTTTTTCTGCCCCGATGAAAAACAATGGCAGGAACTGGTGCTGTTCCGCGGCCGTCAGGTGATAGAGATGGCACTGGACGGATTAACTGACAATGCAAACCACAACAACGGACGCTGATATCGACATTCGGGAAGCCACACTGGACGATGTCGATGCCCTGAATAAGCTGGAAAATGCCTGTTTTGAAACGGACAGGATTTCCCGCCGCAGCTTTCGCTGGATGATCGAAAAAGGCCACAGCCTGTTGCTGGTGGCTCTTATTGACCGGCAATTGGTCGGTTATGTCTTGCTGCTCTATTCTCAGGGCACTTCTCTGGGCCGGGTTTACTCACTGGCCGTGGATGCCCGTTTCCGCAAAGCCGGCATCGCCGCCGGGCTAATGCAGGAAGCGGAAACCCAGGCTCTGGAAGATGGCCGTAGTTTCCTGCGGCTGGAAGTGCGTCCGGATAATCAGGGCGCGATTCGCCTCTATGAAAAGATTGGTTATCAGCCCTTTGATATTGTCACGGATTTCTATGAGGATCACGCTGACGCCCTCCGGATGATGAAAGTGCTGCATCACCAGCCGGAGATCACCCATCCCCAGGTGGCGCATTACTCCCAGACGACCGATTTCACCTGCGGTCCGGCTTGCCTGATGATGGCGATGAAAACCTATGACACGCCGCTGACGCTGGATCGTCGGTTGGAATTTCAACTGTGGCGAGAAGCCACGACGATATTTATGACCTCAGGTCACGGTGGCTGTAGCCCGCAGGGACTGGCACTGGCTGCTTATCGGCGGGGACTTGATACGACGCTGATCATCAATTCTGAAGCCATTCCGTTTACCAGCGGTGTGCGTAGTGAAGATAAAAAAGCGGTGATTGAGTGCGTTCATCAGGACTTTGTTGATCAGATAACCCGGTCGGAGATTAAACAAATCCAGTCTTCTGTTGATACCGCTTTATTGAAAGACTACCTGGATGAGGGGGCGCTGGCGCTGGTGCTGATTAGCTCCTATCGCCTCAACCAGAGCAAATCACCGCACTGGGTGCTGGTAGTGTCGGTGTCTGATACTTTCGTTTATTTTCATGATCCGGATGTCGATCTGGACGACAATAAAAGCCTCACCGACAGCGGCTATATTCCGGTGACACATAGAGAGTTCAACCGTATGTTGGGCTACGGGAAACCGCGCTACCAGGCGGCCGTCATTGTCACCAACAAAGCATCAGATGAGTTATTGAAATAAAACAGTAAACGCCCTTGGCTCATTAATGCAAATAATAACCTTTATCATTTGCATTAAGCTTGTATTTTGGTAGTATCCATCTATTCACGCAGATGGAGCTAATCAATGCATGTCGTAAAAACGCTTATTGCCTCTTCGTTGGGCCTTCTATTCCTTCAGCCGGCCCTTGCAGAGAGTTCAATTGATCAGGAGAGTAAAACGCCAGTATCTCTTCCGAAAATGGGGGTTTCAGGTGAGTGGTATGGTGCCTCAGAGCATTCTGGGGAATATCAGGTAAACCAGATGAATACAGCGACGCGTCTGGGCTTATCGGTAAAAGAAACCCCGCAATCGGTTTCTGTGATTACCCGGCAGATCATGGATGACTTTGAGCTTGAAACCATTACTGATGTAGTTAATCTCGCCACCGGGGTCACAGCCAAACAAAACGACAGTTCACGTTTTAATTATTCTGCCCGCGGTTTTGCTATCAACAATCTGCAGATTGATGGGGTGCCTACAACATGGGAGAGCGGCTACTCAGCCGGTGAGACGATGACGGATACCATCCTTTATGACCGGGTGGAAATTGTTCGTGGTGCGACCGGCCTGACCACAGGGGCGGGTGACCCTTCTGCGGCGATAAATCTCGTGCGTAAACGCGCTGACAGCCGCGAGTTTGTCGGGCATGCGACTGCCTCTGCCGGTTCATGGGACCATTATCAGGGCACCGTGGATCTCTCCACACCATTGAACGATGCCGGCACTATTCGTGGACGTATTGTTGGCAGCTACACTGACAGTGATTCCTATATCGATCTGCTGGAAGATGAGCGCCAGGTCTTTCTGGGTACAGTGGCAGCAGATCTGACAGATCGTACTCTGCTGAATGTGGGTGTCAGTTACCAGGACCACAACCCAACCTCATCGACCTGGGGTGGTTTGCCAGTGTGGTTCAGCGATGGCTCACGGACTGACTGGAATCGTTCGAAAACAACGGCTGCTGACTGGACCCGCTGGGGATCAGAAGTCACCAATTATTACGCCAATATTGAACATCAGTTTGACTCTGGCGCCATGGTCTACGCCGCTTACAGTAAAAGTGTGCATGAGGGCGACCTACGTCTGCTCTATCTGAGTGGATATCCTGATCCTGTTACCGGGCAGGGTATGTCCTCCAGCCCGTCGTGGTATGACAATGAACGAAAGCAGGACAATATTGATATTTACGGCAATATTCCCTTCACCTTGCTGGGTCATGAGCATGAAGTGACCCTGGGCCTGATGCACAGTGATCAGGATTTTATCGCTGAACGCAGAGATGCCTTGAGCAGTTCTTCAGTGGGCAATTTTTTCGAGTGGGATGGCAGTTATGCTGAGCCGAGCTGGGGAGCCAAGCGCACTTATGTGACCCGTGATACAAAGCAGACAGGTCTCTATGCCGTTACCCGGCTGACCCTGGCTGAGCCACTCAAGCTGATTCTGGGAAGCCGTGTCACTGACTGGGAAGTTAAGGGCATGAACTGGGATGGCAGTCTGTATGAGTTTGAACATGATGATGAGGTCACGCCCTACGCCGGTTTAATCTATGACTTCAACGATACCTATTCAGCATATGCGAGTTATACCGAGATATTTCAACCACAGAACCTGCAGGATAAGAATGGTGATTTTCTGGAACCGGTTGACGGTAAGAATTACGAAACCGGTATTAAGGCGGTCTACCTCAATGGTCGTCTGAATACCAGCCTGTCAGTATTTCGTATTGAGCAGGACAACCTGGGACAGGTCGATCCAAACAACCTTGTGCCAGGGTCTACCAACCAGGCTTATGAGTCTGCTGAGGGCGCAACCAGTAAAGGCTTTGAAATCGAAGTGAATGGGGCGCTGAGCGATAACTGGAATATCTTACTGGGCTGGTCTCAGTTCCGGGCTGAAGATGCCAACGGCGACGCTGTTAATACAGAGCATCCTCGTCGCACAGCGACTTTATATACAACCTACCGCATTCAGGATCTGACGCTGGGCGGCGGCCTTAACTGGGAAAGCAGTAACTACACCATTGCTAATAACCCCCAGGGAAACCCTGAAAAACTGAAGCAGGACAGTTTTGCTGTGGTCAATCTGATGGCCAGATATCGGCTGTCACCGGCGTTGCAGGCTCAGCTCAACGTCAACAATGTGTTTGATGAGGAGTATTACAGCCAGATTGGTTTTTACAGGCAGCTTGCCTACGGAGCGCCGCGTAATGTGACTGCCAGTCTAAGATACGATTTCTGAGAACAAACAGAAGTATAATTAACGCATACATCTAGCCGCTTGGATGCTTGCCTGATATTTGGCCCGGAGACGTCGTGTTCCGGGCCAATGTATATTAAAACCTGCTCCAGCATCCACACTGAATCGATCAGAACTTTTATCAGTAATAACAGTCGCTGAAGGGTAGGAGACCTTATGATAGAAAAACTGAAACAATTGCTGGGGAATACCTTTGGGGATGACGGCGATGCTTTGATGACGGATCGCGACCACACCAAGCTGCTGGCGGCGGTGGCATTGATGGTGGAAGTGATTGCGGTTGACGATGAGCAGCATGATGCTGAAATAGCGATGCTCAGACAGCTTGTAAAAGAGCGTTTTGATTTGTCAGCGGATAAGGCGGAAGCGCTGATTGAACAGGCCGAAGCCGCACTGCAGGAATCGACCGATTTTTACCGTTTCACATCGGCGATTAATCTTGAATTTGATCACGATGAAAAAATCGAACTGATTGAGTCTTTATGGCAACTCGCCTATGCCGATGAACATCTTGATGCGATTGAGCAACACGTGATCCGTAAGCTGGCCAGCCTGCTGCATGTCTCCCATAAAGACTTTATTGCCACCAAGCTACGCGTGGTTGGCGAATAAGTGAATCAGGCTTTTTCATCGCCTGACTGCACATAGCTCATCCACTCTTCAATGGGCATGGTGCCTCCTGCGTCCTCCACTTGTTGACGCTCTTTGTCATTCAACACGTCATTCACTTCCTCCACCCGCTTCCAGGCGGCCACCGGTGTTTCACAGTCCGCTTTGGGGACGTAATGTGAGTCCTTCACTTTCTGATAGCGATGGATGTAACGTGGGCAGTTCTGCCATAGTTCACTCACCGTGACTCTGACCACCAGTTCTGCTTCTTTCCAGTACGCAAGCAGCGGATCATCGGCCGACACGCTGGCTTTACCCTGTACCCGAATGCGATGCGGTTTCTCAAAATCAATAAACAACATGCCTACCTCGGCATGCCCATCGATATTACCCATTGAAAAATACATGCCGTTGCCGTCAAAGCTGGGAAAGGCGAGCGTGTTTTCATCAACAACACGGACAAATTGTCCGGCTTCTCCGCCTTTGTAGGAGACAGTTGGTCGGCCCTGATGATCGACGGTAGATAAAAAGAACATGTCGCGTTGTTCAATAAAGGCGGCAGCCTCTTCTGAGATTTCAGTAACGACGGCGAGTTCTTCAACCCTGTCGGCCATTTCCCTGCTGTCGAACTGGTCCTGCCTTACGCGGTGCTGTTCGCCGTAAAGTCTGCTCATTTTTTTACCTTTCTATTGGTTTGCTGCAAAAACTAACATGCGACCCAGAGGCTGTATAGCCATCTGCGCTACATCAGGAAATTTGCCCGAAGAGGGCTATCTGCTTAGCCGTGGAACTCATAAATAAGAAATTTCCGCCACGGGAATATTGCTAAAATGAATCGTAAACGATAATGTATCGCATTATTAATAAGTTACTCTGTTCATAAATTCTGCCACCGTTTCTAACCCAAGCAATGAGATATGTTTAATGGCATGGAATAACCGTATGGGAAGCCTTTACGGTGGCGGATTTATCTACGGATTCAGACAGCGAAAACTTGCGCTGAATACAGAAAAGCTCAACCAGACTCTTACCACGGTGACTGAATGAACTCACAAGCTGCTTTACAGACGACTAACCGCATTTTCGCGGCAATACTGGGAGGCTATGCCTTTACCTGGGGCTTCAGTGTGCTGGGTATCACTAGCCTGGTCGCTTTGGGCATTGATTTTCATGAGGCCGAGACCGGGCTGTCACTGATTGCCTTTCTGGTATTTCTGGGGCTGTTTCTGTGGACATTTGCCGCTAAAAGCATGATCCGTGTCTGGCTGGTGCTGGCTGGTGGCAGCGCAGTGATGATGTTGATTGGTACTTTTTTACAAAACAGTCTGTTGAGTTAGGAGCGCGCTGATGTTTAATTCTCTACGCATGTCGATGGGCTGGGTTCACACCTGGATGGGTTTGGTGCTGGGCTTTGTGCTGATGATTTGTTTTTTCTTCGGTGCGTTGTCGGTATTTGACCGCGAAATCGATCGCTGGGCTATTCCGGATACGCGCTTTGAGCCGCAGCCGATGCCGTCCTTTGACAAGGTGCTCAAACCAATTTACCAACAGCTTCGACCAGATCCCGTGGATTTGGCCGCCACTGAGCGACGAGTGATTGGTTCACTGCCAGACCCGGAAACCTTGAAACTTGAGTCGCTGTTTGCCTACACCACGCATCGTGATCCGGTGCTTTTGATTGGCGGTGAGTTTGCCATCCCCAACCAGCCGATTGATCCAGCTGATGATCATCAGCATGTGCATGGCCGCGCAACCGTTAATCCTGCTACAGGTGAGTTGCTGAACGATGATGCACTCAAGATTGGCAGCGACTGGTTTTACCCGATGCACTTTAGTCTGAATTTCAACTGGATGATGGTGGGCTACTGGATTGTAGGCCTGGCAGCGCTGGTCATGCTGGCAGGGCTGGTCAGTGGGGTGATTATTCACCGCAAAATCTTCCGGGAGTTCTTCACCTTTCGTCCCTGGAAAAATCTGTTCCGCAGCAGCCTCGATTTGCACAACATGACAGGAGTGGTGGCGCTGCCATTTCATTTTTTCTTTGCTTTTACCGCGCTGGTGATTTTTGCCAGCAATATCTATCTGCCAGTGACCCACACCACGCTGAAACCATTGCATGAGCATCATGAGAAACTGGAAGCAGCCCGTACCGGACTGCCTCATGAGCCAGCCGGTGTTGCGGCACCACTGGCCTCTGTGGATGCGATGGTTGCTGAAGCCAAACGTCGCTGGTCCGAGCGTGATATGGCCGGAGAAGTCGGTTTTTTGAGTATGAACCATCTGGGTGATGAAAATGGTTATGTGAGTATTTATCGCGCAGGTAGTGACCGTGTGGCCCTGGTCGGCGAAGGCATTCACTTTAAAGCCAGCACCGGTGAAGTTATTCGTGAAGAACCGCCGCGCAGTGTTGTGTCATCCATCGACGAGTTTCTGACCGGTCTGCACCTGCAGCACTTTGAGCACTGGATGCTGCGCTGGTTCTATGTCTTCGGTGGTCTGCTGGGGGCCATCTGTATTGCCACCGGCTTTGTGCTATTTGTTGAAAAACGTAAAGCCGGACATGCCAAAACCGGCAGTCAGGGCAGCCGTATTGTCGATGCTTTAGCCGTCACCACGGTCACTGGTATGGTGCTGGCGGCGGTCGGTATGCTGGTAGCAAACCGTTTATTACCAGCTGACCTGTTGGGCAAGGGCCATTGGGAACAGACCGCTTTCTGGTCAGTCTGGGGTCTGGCCTTTCTGCATGCCGTCTGGCGCAGTTCACCGGTCGCCAAGGCGCGGCATAATCCGGCATGGCGTGAACAGTCTCTGGTGCTGGGTTTAATGAGCCTCTGCGCTGTGGGTCTCAATTGGCTAACTACCGGTGATCATCTTATCAAAACCGTCTTTACAGACACTTACTGGGCCGTAGCCGGTGTCGATCTGAGTCTGATTGTGACCGCATTGATCGCCTTTTTTGCTGCGGCTAAACTGCGGGCACCGGTCAGTGAACAAAAAACAGACAATGCGCTGAGCCGCAATAAACAGGTGAATGCCTATGACTGAGACAATCTGGTTGATCGCCGCTGTGATGGCAGCGTTATTGAGCATGAGCTGGCTGGCGCTGGCTTATGAAAGCCACTGGCAACAGGTGTTTCCGGATACAGGTACGCTACCGAACAGTAGCCGTCTGAAGCTGACCGGTTGGGTTTTCTTATTGTTGTCAGCAGTGTTCTGTCTCAATGCCGATCATCCCTCGATGGCGGTATTGGTCTGGGTTATGTTGCTGGCTGTCGCGGCTTTTAGTGTAGCGATGATGTTGAGTCATCGCCCGGCGATACTGAAAGTTATCTGTCCGCAGCTATTTGCAGTGAGAGCCTGAGTTTCTGCAAGTCGTAAAAAAAGGAGGCTGATGAAAAACTTCATCAGCCCCCTTTTTGTTGAGACAGTATCAGGCCGGTGTCAGGAAACCGGCTTTGATGATTTCGCACCAGTCTCTCAGGCGCTGATCGGTCATGCCGGACTGGCAGTCTTCATCCAGCGCGAGACCGACAAAATGCTGCTTGTCTTCGGTCAGTGCCTTGGATTCGTCGAATTCATAACCTTCTACCGGCCAGTGACCAATGATAGCGGCACCACGGGCTTTGACTTTGTCATGCAGCATGCCCATGGCATCCTGAAACCATTCGGCATAGGCAAACTGGTCACCCATGCCCAGAAAAGCAACGGTTTTATTAGTGAAATCGACTTCGTCGATATCGTCCCAGACATCCTGCCAATCGGTCTGGACTTCCCCGTAATCCCAGGTGGGAATAGCAAAAATAATGTTGTCGAAATAGTTCAGCGCGTCGAGGCCGACATCTTTGACATCGAACAACTCGACCGCTTCTTCACCCAAAATGTCCTGAATTTTGTCGGCAGCATCAGAGGTATTACCGGTTGTGGAGCCATAAATCACGGCGATCATGTGTGAACCCTATTTTTGAATAAAAAGCTAAATAATAATCATTAGCAAATAGGAATTCAAGCCAGGAGTATGGGGGGGAGTGAGCTTATTGTGGTTTCCGGATGCCACCGGACTGGCGATCAGAAAGGGAGTTGAGTAACGCAGCCGCTAGAGCGGCTGCATCATATTATGCGCGGTTGTTTCGAGCCTTTTTGATAGCAGCGCGGACTTGTTCCGGGGCTGTGCCGCCGAGATGATTACGGGCCGCGACTGAGCCTTCCAGCGTCAGTACATCAAATACATCAGCTTCGATCTGAGTGGAAAACTGTTGCAGTTCCTCCAGACTCATCGCCGACAAATCTTTGTTGTGTTTAATGCCATAGGCGACCGACAGACCCACCACCTCATGGGCATCACGGAAAGGCGTGCCTTTACGTACCAGGTAATCAGCCAGATCGGTGGCCGTCGCGTAGCCGCGCAGTGCCGATTCGCGCATATTGTCGGCTTTGACGCTGATGCCGGCCATCATATCGGCATAAACCCGCAAGGAGCCCAACAGGGTGTCGATAGTATCGAACAGCGGTTCCTTGTCTTCCTGATTGTCCTTGTTATAGGCCAGCGGCTGGTTTTTCATCAGGGTCAGCAGGTTAAACATATTGCCGTATACGCGACTGGTTTTGCCGCGGATGAGTTCAGGCACGTCCGGGTTTTTCTTCTGCGGCATGATAGAGGAACCGGTGCAGAAAGCATCCCCCAGATCGACGTAATCAAACTGGGCCGAGGACCAGATAATCAGCTCTTCCGAGAAGCGTGACAGATGCATCATCAGAATCGAGGCAAAGCTGTTGAATTCAATGGCAAAGTCACGGTCGCTGACGGCATCCAGCGAGTTCTGGCAGATACGGTCAAAACCCAGCAGATTGGCAGTCATCGCACGGTCAATCGGGAAGGTGGTACCGGCCAGTGCTGCTGCGCCCAGCGGCATGCTGTTGACCCGTTTTTCGCAGTCATCGAGACGTTCGGCATCGCGCACCAGCATTTCATACCAGGCCAGCATATGGTGGCCGAAGGTGACCGGCTGTGCGGTCTGCAGATGGGTGAAGCCAGGCATGATGGTGTCAGCTTCACGCTCGGCGACATCCAGCAGCGCGTCCTGCAGGCGGCTCAGCTCAGCACGAATTGGTGCAATCATGTCACGCAGATACAGCCGCACATCAGTCGCGACCTGATCATTACGGGAGCGGCCGGTATGCAGCTTTTTGCCGACTTCACCGATCAGCGAAATCAGCCGTGCCTCGATGTTCATATGCACATCTTCCTGGGCAATCGACCATTCGAAATCGCCGTTTTCGATTTCCTGTTCGATCTGCTGCAGGCCGCTGGTGATCTGGTCGCGCTCTTCTGCGGTGAGCACGCCGACTTTGCTGAGCATGGTCGCATGCGCGATGGAACCGCGGATATCCTGGCGGAACATGCGTTGATCAAACATGACCGAGGCAGTGAATTCCTCGACAAATTTATCGGTAGGCTGGGTCAGCCGCGCTGAGGAAAGTTTCTTGTTAGCTGTGCTCATGATAAATCTTGATCGCGTTTGGGAAACAGGGCGACATTATAACGTGCTTATTCGGGCCTGATGATGTCAAAGTGCTAGAATCAGCGGTGATTTTTGATATATAAGCTTGAAAGACGAGATTAATGACTAAAAGAACTGTAAGAATCGCCACCCGCAACAGTCCGCTTGCTGTCTGGCAGGCCGAGTTTGTCAAAGCCGAGTTACTGGCTTTGCACCCGGATCTGGAGGTGGAACTGATAGGCATGAAAACCCAGGGCGATATCATCCTTGATACACCGCTGGCCAAAGTGGGTGGTAAAGGTCTGTTTGTTAAAGAACTGGAGCAGGGCATGCTCGATGGCCGCGCTGATATTGCGGTGCACTCGATGAAAGACGTGCCGGTCGATTTTCCTGAAGGCCTGCACCTGCCGGTCATCTGCAAGCGTGAAGAGCCGCATGATGCCTTCGTTTCCAATCACTACAACAGCATTGATGAACTGCCCCAGGGCGCGAAACTGGGCACGTCCAGCCTGCGGCGGGAATGTCAGGCACGGACCCGTCGCCCGGATCTGGAAGTGCTGCCGCTGCGCGGTAACGTGAACACTCGCTTGCGCAAACTCGATGAGGGTCAGTTCGACGCCATTATTCTCGCTATGGCCGGACTGCAGCGCCTTGGTTTTCATGACCGTATCCGCAACGCGATGACCCCGGAACAGAGCCTGCCGGCCATTGGTCAGGGCGCACTGGGCATTGAAACCCGCATTGATGATGATGAGATGAACGCGCTTATCGCGCCACTGCATGATCGGCTGACCGCGATTACCGTCACTGCCGAGCGGGCCCTCAACCGCCGACTTGCCGGTGGCTGCCAAGTGCCGATTGCCGGCTATGCGATGCTGGAAGGTGATGAGGTCTGGCTGCGCGGCCTGGTGGGCAGACCGGATGGTACCCATACGCTTTATGCTGAAAAACGCGGTCCGGTCGCCGAGGCTGATGCTATTGGTGTGGCAGTCGCAGAGATGCTGCTGGCGCAGGGCGCAGACAAAATTCTCAGCGATGTTTATGGTGACTGATAGACCGCTGGACGATCAGAGAATACTGGTGACCCGGCCGCAAGCCCAATCTGCAAACCTGAGCGGCTTGATTGAGCAAGCAGGCGGTGAGCCGATCTGTTTTCCTGTTATCAGCATTGTGCCCATCCCTCGCGATGGTTGGACTAATCTGAAGCTTAATCATGTCCACTGGCTGATTTTTATTAGCCGTAATGCCGTGGAATGCTTTATGGCGGGCTGGCAACAGCGTTTGCCCGCGCAGCTGAAACTGGCAGCGGTTGGCGACGGTACTGCCAGCGCCATGCGTGAGGCGGGCCTGACGGTGGACTGTCAGCCCGAGACCTCGAACGGCAGTGAAGGTTTGCTGCAAATGCCGGTCATGCAGGCGATGCAGGATAAACAGGTTGTTATCGTCAGAGGGGTTGGCGGTCGTGAACTGCTTGCTGATACCCTGAAGGAAAGAGGTGCTAGTATTAGTTATGTGGAAGTTTATCGCAGAACACTGGCACAACATGAACGCGCAGCCTGTATTAATGCGATGCATGCTGACAAAGTGATCTGCACCAGTGTGACCGGTCTGGATAATCTGTGCCGTATTCTCGCCGGGTTTCGTGCCGAGTTGCTCTGCAAACCGCTGGTCGTGGTTAGCGAACGTATCAGGGAACATGCCCGTTCACTGGGCTTCAGATGGGTCGAAGTCAGTGCCGATGCCAGTGATACAGCGGTATTACAAACATTGATTGATATGGATAAACAGCATGGCAAACAATGAAAACAAGCAGCAAATTGATGACAACGTTCAGGATGCTGAACTGGTTGCTGATAAAAAAACGACAAAGGCAAATGCCCGGCTAGTCTGGATTGCCCTGGCGATTTTGTTGCTGTTGATGATAGCCGCTGGCGGTTGGCTCTATCAGCAGATAAGCAGTCAGCAGCAGCAACAGGCTGAACGCTTCAGCAGTCTGGAAGATGATTTGGCGAGGGTGCAGTCAGGCAACGGCCAGCAGCAGCGTGAAATCAGCAAGCTCAATGAACAGCTTCAGGCGCAGACAGACAAGTTAGATGAATTTATCTCCCGGGAAACGCTGACCAGTGAGGAACTGAAGCGAACCTGGGCCCTGCAGGAAATCCAGTATTTGCTCAACGTCGCCAATCAGCGGGCGCTGCTGGCGCATGACGTGGATGGCGCCATCCGGGCTCTCAACATGGCCGACAAACAAATTGAGGCTCTGTCGGATTATCGTCTGCATCCACTGCGGGCAATGATTGCCGAAGAGATCATGGATCTTGAAGCCCTGGCCGATATTGATACCGCCGGTATCGCTATCAAGCTGCAGACCGCGGCGAATCATGTGCAGACCCTGCGGGTGAAAAAAGGACCCGAAGTTCAGTTTGATAAGACAGAGACAATGCCTTCGGCTTCACAAAGCGATGCGGGCTGGAAGCAGGCGCTGGATGATATCTGGCAACAGATGCGCTCACTGGTGGTGATTCGTCATGATCAAACCGGCGAAGCGGCGGTACTGGTGCCGGAACAGCGTTACTTCCTGTATCAGAATCTGCGTTTGCAACTTGAAAGCGCCAGACTGGCGTTGCTGAATGCGGACAACGAGAATTACCAGCACAGTCTGCAAACCGCGATTGACTGGCTGGCACAGTATTTCACGGGTGATCAGCGTGATGCGATGCTCAATACCCTCAAAAAGCTGCAGGACACACAAATCAATATCAGCATTCCGGATATTTCCGGCTCTCTGAATTGGCTTGAGGAGTATCAGCAATGAAGATCCTGCTCGTCGTTGCCCTCGCGCTTGCCTTTGGTGCCGCCGTGATATGGGCGGCGGATTTTGAGCCTGGCTTCGTGCTGTTGCAGTACGGCAGCTGGAGCCTGGAAACCTCGCTGGTGGTTTTCTCTGCAGTATTCATTTTACTGCTGGTGGCGGGTTATATGCTGCTGCGCAGCCTGGTGCTGGTCAAACAATCACCCGCTAAACTCTCCAACTGGAAAGAAACACAGCGCCATAAACGTGCCAATCGTGCATTAACCCGTGGTCTGATTACCCTGGAAGAAGGACGCTGGGCGGAAGCCGAACGGACCTTGATTCGTCATGCCAGTAACAGCGAAACACCACTCTTGCACTATCTTGCCGGTGCCCGGGCAGCACAAAAACAGAATGCGGCTGATCGCCGTGATAATTATCTGCGGCTGGCCCATGAGACCACCGAAGGGGCGGATATTGCCGTTGGCGTGGTGCAGGCAGAGCTACAGATATCTGCCGGCCAGAAAGAACAGGCCATCGCGACCCTGAAGCATTTACGGGAAATGGCACCCAAGCACCCCTATGTTTTACAACTGTTGCAGTCGCTGTATCAGGATATGGATCAGTGGCAGGACGTGCAATCGGTCTTACCCGATCTGCGTAAGCGTCATGTACTGGAGAACAATGAAGTTCAGGCGCTGAGTCTGGATGCTGCTGTCGGGCAATTGGAATCTGCATTACAGCGCCGGGACTGGCGCAAAATGGATGATATCTGGCAGAAGTCGCCAACCCGTCAGCGCCAGAGTGAAGCGATGCTTAAACCCTACATTGAAGGTCTGGTCAGCCAGGGGGAAGCCGAACAAGCGTTAAGTCTGATTGAACAGTTCCTCCGCAAGGACTGGAGTGATGCGCTGATCTACCAATACGGGCGGCTCGAGCAGGGTGATTTACTGAAACGTCTGGCGCTGGCTGAAAAATGGCTTAAACATCACCGTGATAATCCCTGGCTGCTGCTGACACTGGGACGGCTGGCCAAAGCCAATTCGCTTTGGACCAAAGCTGAGGAATATCTGCGTCATAGTCTTCAGCATGGCCCCCGCGGTGAAACCTATCAGGTGCTGGCTGAAGTACAGACAGCGCAGGGCAAGCCCGAGGCTGCTGCTGACACATACAAAACCGGACTGGACCTGATGCTGGAACAGACTGGCAGCAGCATCAAGTAGGAGAATGAGCGAGTGCAAGAGGCGGGCGGACATTACCTGATAGATATTCTGGCGCTGTTGCTGGCCACGGTCGTTATCATTCCCCTTTTTCATAAGATCCGGCTGGGCGCGATATTAGGTTACCTGACGGCCGGGATGGTGCTGGGGCCCTGGGGCTTCGGGGTGATTACCGAAATCGAAGATATCCGCCATTTAGCCGAATTTGGCGTTATTTTCCTGCTGTTTCTACTGGGTATCGAGCTCAAACCCGACAAGCTCTGGCAGATGCGCAAAATGGTCATCGGCCTCGGACTGGGCCAGGTCCTGATCACGGCCGGCCTGATTTATGGCATTGCCATCTGGCTCGGTATTTCCAATCAGAGCGCGATTATTATTGGCTTTGGTCTGGCTTTGTCGTCGACGGCATTTTGTCTCAAGCTGCTGTCTGAGCGTGGCGGGATTTCCACAGTGATGGGACGGATGTCGTTCTCTGTTCTGCTGTTGCAGGATATTGCTGTTGTGCCGCTGTTGGCACTGGTTTCTTATTTTGCCGCAGGCGGCAGTACTGAGGTGATGGAGCCGAGCTTGAAACCGCTCTATGCGGTGCTGGTGATTATTGCTTTGCTATTTGCCGGTCGCTATCTGCTTAATCCGGTGCTGGGCCGAATTGTTGCCAGTCAGGACCCGGAAGTGTTTATTGCGGTTGCTGTGTTGCTGGTTCTGGGTGTGGCCTGGGTGATGGAGGCCGTTGGCTTTTCCATGGCGCTGGGGGCGTTTCTGGCCGGCGTGATGCTGGCAGAATCCCACTACCGACACCAGATTGAGGCCGATATCCTGCCTTTCCGCGGGATTTTGCTGGGGCTGTTCTTTATGACAGTGGGCATGGGGATTGATTTCAGCCTGCTCTGGAAACAGCTTGGCAACATCATCATGATGACACTGGGGCTAATGGTGTTGAAGGCTTCTGTGGTCTATGTTCTGGCCAGGATTTCCGGTGCCCGCCATGATATTTCCCTGCAAACCGGCACATTATTGTCACAAAGCGGTGAGTTCGGTTTTGTGTTATTCGGCTTTGCTGCGGCCTCCGGGGTGTTGGAAAAAAACATTGGCGATATCCTGACGCTGGTGATTGCACTGACCATGGTGCTGACCCCGTTTGTGGTGAAGCTGACAAACAGTTTATTGATACGCTTTTATACTCCGGCACCGACCGAGGATGAAGATTATGCGGAGTTTGTCGAAGCCAGCGAAGAGCATATCATTCTGGCCGGTTTCGGCCGGGTGGGAGCACGGGTCGGAACATTACTGGGAGCGGCCGGTGTGCCTTATATTGCGCTTGATATGAAACAACACCGTGTCAAAGACGCACGGGCACAGGGATTTCCGGTGTTTTTTGGTGATGCCAGCAAAGTCAAAGTGCTACAGGCAGCCGGCGCTGATCATGCCAAGATGATCGTGGTGACGCTGGATGACCCGGGTCAGATTGACCGTCTGGTCTCCCAGGTTCGCCAGTTTTATCCCAATATGCCTATTCACGCCCGTGCCCGTGATCGTAGACACTGTGCTGATTTGATCACCCTGGGCGCCACGACCACGGTATCGGAAACCTTGGAAACCAGCCTCCGCTTGACCGAAGAAGTGTTACTGGGCAGTGGTGTTGAGCAGGACAAAACCACGCAGGTTATCAATGCATTCCGCGATGAGTACTATTCCAACGTGGTACAGAAAGTCACCGAAAACAAGGTCGTTTTCGGCGAACTCAAACACTAGGTCTTACAGCCGCATTGGCATCACCACATACTGCCTTTCAAATTGTGGGTCGGCAGGCGTCACCAGTGCACTGCTGGTTTCATCACTAAAGATGATTTTGACCCTCTGATCAGGCATGGCGTTAAGCAGATCCAGCAGATAAGCGTTGTTGAACGCGATTTCCAGCGCCGCACCTTTGTAATCGACGCTGATTTCTTCTTCCGCTGATTCCTGTTCCTGGTTGGTTACAGTGGCTTTGAGCTGGTCGGTATCAAGATTGATACGGACGCTGCGGTGCTTATCATTGGAGAGAATCGCGGCACGTGACAAGGCCTGTTTCAGTTCATCACGGTCTGCCAGCACTTCCTTGTCACCGCCCAGCGGCAGTACCCGTTCGTAGTTGGGGAACTGACCGTCAATCAGCTTGGAAGTGAAATGAATATCGGGCAGTTCCACTTTAATCTGCTGATTGCTGAAAGCGAGTTTCACTTCATCATCGGTGTCGTTAAGCAGTCGGCCCAGCTCGATAATGGCTTTACGCGGCACGATCACGCTGTTTTTTTCCTCAACCGGATTGTCAGTGGTCAGGCTGCCCAGCGCCAGTCGGTGACCATCTGTTGCGACCGCACGCAGGGTGGTGCCGTCGCGTTCCAGTAACAACCCATTGAGGTAGTAACGAACGTCCTGGCTGGCCATCGCGAAGCTGGTTTCATCAATCAGGGCTTTCAGTGCTGACTGTGGCAGCGCAATTTCATCTACATAATTCGCGCCTTCGCTGTCCGGGAAGTCATCGCTGGATAGAGTCGCCAGTGAGAAGCGGCTTTTGCCGGCTTTGACCAGTGCTTTGTTATCAGCGGCATTAAAACTGATGGTGGCATTACCGGGCAGTGCACGGACGATATCGAGCAGCTTACGCGCCGAGACTGTGGTTTTGCCCTCGGTTTCCACGGAGACCGGCAGTGTCGCGATCATTTCCAGTTCCATATCGGTACTGGTCATCGACAGCTGGTTGCCATGTGTCCGCAGCAGCACATTGGACAGAATGGGCAGGGTGGCACGCCGTTCAACAATACTGCACACCAGCTGCAGTGGCCGGACGAGGGTTTCTTGGCTGACAGTGAATTCCATGATGATTCTCTCAGGGTCCGTTATTGATTAACTCGACAGGGTTCGTAACAGATTACGGTAATCTTCTTCGATGCGATTATCTGTTTCACGTAGTTCCGCCACCTTGCGAGTAGCGTGAAGTACCGTGGTGTGGTCGCGGCCGCCAAAAGCCTCGCCGATTTCCGGCAAACTGTGGCTGGTCAGCTCCTTGGCCAGTGCCATCGCTATCTGACGCGGACGGGCAATAGAACGGGTGCGCTTTTTCGACAGTAGATCGGAGACGCGCACTTTGAAGTATTCTGCGGCGGTTTTTTGAATGCTTTCCAGGGTGACCAGTTTCTGATGCAAAGCCAGCAGATCTTTAAGCGCTTCCTGCGCCATATCAATTGACAGCGGCTGGTTAGTGAAGCGGGAAAATGCCAGTACCCGCTGCAACGCACCTTCCAGATCACGCACATTGGATTTGATCCGTTTGGCAATGAAAAAAGCGACATCTTCCGGCAGGGTAATCAGATTCTGATGCGCCTTTTTAATCAGAATGGCGACGCGGGTTTCAAGTTCGGGCGGTTCAATGGCCACCGTCAGGCCCCAGCCCAGGCGCGACTGCAGCCGCTCGTCGAGGTTTTCCACTTCCTTGGGAAAGCGGTCACAGGTCAGAATAATCTGGCGCTGGCCTTCCAGCAGGCTGTTGAAGGTATAGAAAAATTCTTCCTGGGAACGCTCTTTTTTGGCAAAAAACTGAATATCATCAATCAGTAGCGCATCAGCACTGCGATAGTGCGTTTTGAACTGATCAATGGCGTTATTGCGCAGGGCCGTAATCATGTCCTGCACAAACCGTTCGGAAGACAGGTAGATGACCCGCGCTTTAGGATTGTTCTGCTTGATTTTATTGCCGACGGCGAGCATCAGGTGAGTTTTACCGAGACCGGTGCCACCATACAGAAACAGCGGATTGTAGCCGCTGGTGCCTGGCGCTTCGGCGACATGCAGGGAGGCGGCGCGGGCAATCTGATTCGATTTACCTTCGACATAGTTATCAAAGGTAAACAGCGGGTTCATCGGACTGCCGATAGCGGGCGCGGCTTTTTCCGGCTCCGTTTTTTCCGGCTGCGGCGTCACGACTTCTTTTACCGGCGCCGTGTTTCGGCGGGGTTTCATCTCTTCGGCCGGTACGGCGCCGACTTCAATCGCCACTTGCGCAATCAGCCCCTGACTTAAGCTGTGAATCAGACTGTTGATCTGTTGTTCCAGCTGTTCCTGTACCCAGGCTTTAACGTATGGATTAGGCGCAAGTAAGCGCAAACTATCTTCGGTTTCGATGGCCTGCAGTGGGCGGAGCCATGTGTTCAGCTGTTGTGCCGAGAGATCACCTTCAAGATGGGACAGACATTTTTCCCAAAGGGGTGAGGACACATGAACTCCTTGATTATCAATCGCTTAGTTAAAAATAAAGAGGCGCTGCCGGTTAATCTTTGCTATAGTATAGCGTCCGACGCAAGACCTCTAAAGTTATCTTTCTGCGTCTGATTTGGCAAGTAAAATCACATTAACACTTCTGAATGATTCTGGTTTGACTTGATGCCACTGTAAACTTTATAATCCCGTGTCTTTTTGCCTGGCTGGTATTGCTGCTTAACAAAGCCACAGGCGGCGAAATAAACACTAGTTCTGGAGTTGGTGAAATGAAACGTACTTTTCAACCTAGCAATTTGAAGCGCAAGCGTACTCACGGTTTCCGTGCCCGCATGAAAACTGTCGGTGGTCGTCGCGTTATCAACGCCCGTCGCGCCAAAGGCCGCGCAAAACTGTCAGTTTAATCCCTCTGACCTCTCCAGGAGGGCATGACTTGGCCCTGTTCAGCCGAGCCATGAGAATGAACCGCCCGGGAGATTTTTCTCGGGTTTTCCGTCAGGGAAAACGCACCGGAGGGGGTGGCCTGACGGTTCTGACGGTTGATAATTCAGTCGGTCATCCCCGGCTGGGACTGGCCATAGCTAAGAAGCACGTCAAGCTCGCCAGTCGTCGCAACCGCTTGAAACGGATTATTCGCGAGTCGTTCCGACAGCATCAATCCGTGTTCTCCAACATCGACATTGTGGTGTTGTCCCGACCCGGCCTAGACCAACTGGACAGCGCGCAAATCTGGGCAGCATTGGAGCGACATTGGTTAACAGTGGTGGCACAATGGCAAAATTCCTGATCAGTCTCGTTCGAGGCTATAAGCTTTTGTTGAGCCCGTTCGTCGGTATGCACTGCCGCTTCCAGCCTACCTGTTCACAGTATATGATTGATGCTATCGAGCGCTTTGGTGCCGTCCGCGGTGTCTGGCTTGGTTTGCGTCGCTTGTCTCGTTGTCATCCCTGGCACGCGGGTGGCGTAGATCCCGTTCCCGAACTAAAAACAAAGAATCACAATGGATAATCTCAGAACGCTATTTATTTTCGGCCTGCTTATCGTTTCTCTGCTGTTATGGGAAGCCTGGCAGACCGATTATGTCCGTCCTCAGCAGCAAGCCGCCGAATCAGCGGATAACACCGTTAGCGGTGCGCCTGCAGAGGCTGAAGCCGACCTGCCGGATTTACCGGCACAGACCGCGGAATCACTTCCGGATGTACCTACCACGCCAGAAGCCGGTGCCTTGACTGAAAAAGTCCATGTCAAAACCGATGTGATGGATTTGAAAATCAGTACTCAGGGCGGTGATATTCGGGAGTTGGCCTTACTTGAGTACGCAGTCAGCTCGGATCAACCCAACACACCGGTCCAGTTTCTTAACGACACGGCCAGTCATTTTTTCGTCACCCAGTCTGGACTGCGGGCAGAAGGCGATGCACCGACGCACTATGCGGAATACCGCACTGAAGATCAGGAATATGTACTGCGGGATGGTCAGGATGAAATCAAGGTCCCGCTCTACTGGCAGAATGATGCGGGTCTGCAGGTCATTAAAACCTATACCTTCAAACGTGACAGCTATGTGGTGGAGGTTGATTACCAGGTCATCAATGAGACCGCTGACGGTTTTTCGGCTTACCCTTATGCACAGCTGAACCGCAACCGCAGTGATGATGGTTCCATGTTCATTTACACCTATACCGGTGCGGTCTTCTCCAGTGAAGGCAATGAATATCAGAAAGTCGATTTCGATGAGTTGGAAGAAGCGCCATACAACCGCAGCGTGAATAACGGCTGGGCGGCCATGATCCAGCATTACTTTGTCGGTGCCATTGTGCCGCCACAGGAAGCCGAGCTTGGCTTTTATGGACGTTCCATCAATAACAGTAACTATGTCGCCGGTGTCCGGATGCCGGTGATTAGCGCTGAAGCCGGCCAGCAGGCGCAGGCTGATTACGAACTTTACCTCGGCCCGAAAAAACATGAACGTCTGGAACAGGTTGCTGAAAATCTGCCTTTGACGGTCGATTACGGCATTCTCACTATTATTTCTGAACCGCTGTTCTGGGTGATGGAATGGCTGCACAAGCTCACCGGTAACTGGGGCTGGTCGATCGTGCTGCTGACCGTGCTGATCAAACTGGCTTTTTTCAAGTTGTCGGCGAAGAGTTACCGTTCCATGGCCGGCATGCGTAAATTGACACCGAAACTGGCTCAGTTGAAAGAGCGCTATGGCGACGACAAGCAGAAATTCAATCAGGCGATGATGGATCTGTACCGCACCGAGAAGATCAATCCGCTCGGTGGCTGTCTTCCCATCCTGGTACAGATGCCGGTATTCCTGGCGTTTTACTGGGTGCTGGTTGAGAGTATCGAACTGCGGCAGGCGGACTTTATGCTGTGGATTAATGACCTGACCGCGATGGATCCTTATTTTGTGCTGCCCGTATTGTTCGGTCTGTCGATGTGGTTCCAGCAGAAGCTGAATCCGGCACCGCAGGATCCGGCACAGGCGATGATGATGAAGATCTTCCCATTGGTTTTCACCGTCTTTTTCGCCTTCTTCCCGGCCGGTCTGGTGCTTTACTGGCTGGTCAATAACCTGCTGTCGATTGCCCAGCAGTGGTACATCACCCGTAAGATGGGCGCGCTCTAAGCCGGTATGGAAACGATAGTCGCAGTCGCCACCGCGCCTGGGCGCGGTGGCGTGGGCGTGGTCAGAGTTTCAGGCAAACAGGCCGCAGAAATCGTCCAGGCTATCTGCGGCAAATTACCGCCAGCGCGTTATGCGCAGTTCACCCATTTCCGTGACAAAACAGGGGAGCTCATCGACAGCGGCATCGCCCTGTATTTCCCCGGTCCGGCTTCGTTCACCGGTGAAGATGTAGTTGAACTTCAGGGTCATGGCAGTCCGCTGGTGATGGATCAGTTATGCCAGCGTGTCATAGAGTTGGGTGGCCGTATGGCGCGTCCTGGCGAGTTCTCTGAACGCGCTTTTCTCAATAACAAAATGGATCTGGCGCAGGCAGAAGCTGTGGCCGATCTGATCGAAAGCTCGACCGAGCAGGCTGCGCGCAGTGCGGTTCGCTCACTGCAGGGCGATTTCTCCAAACGCATTAATGCTTTTCTGGAAGAACTGACACATCTGCGGATGTACGTCGAAGCGTCGATCGATTTTGCCGATGAAGAAATCGATTTTCTGGCCGAAGCACAGGTCGATCAGCAGTTACAGGATTTGCTTAAAACACTGGATGGCATTACCGGCAGCGCCCGGCAGGGGCGATTGCTGCGTGAAGGCATCAGCGTGGTACTGGCTGGTCAACCCAATGCCGGTAAGTCGAGTTTACACAATCAACTGGCCGGGCATGACGCGGCCATTGTCACCGATGTCGCCGGTACCACCCGTGACGTGTTGCGGGAACAGATTCATCTGCAGGGCATGCCGCTGCGCATTTCCGACACTGCCGGGCTGCACGAAGCCACAAATGATGTGGTGGAACTGGAAGGCATACGCCGCACCCAGAACGAACTGGCGCAGGCCGATCATATTCTGCTGATTATCGATGACGGTCATGGTATGACAGTGCAGGATCGGAAAATCCTGGAAGAGATGCCCGCCGATAAACCGCTCACCGTGATTCGCAACAAGATTGATCGCAGTGGGCATGCAGCCACTGAAACCGTGGAAGACGGCAAGCCGACGATTTTCCTGTCGGCAAAAACCGGTGAGGGCATGGAACTGCTGCGACAGCACCTGTATCAGGCGGTAGGCTTCCATCCGGAGGAAGAGGGTGTCTTCATAGCCCGCCGTCGTCATCTGGATGCCCTCTCACGTGCCCGTCAGGCGATTGTGAACGGCTATGAGTGTCTGGCTGGCATGGGGGCCGGCGAACTGCTGGCCGAGGAACTGCGGCAGGCCCAGAATGCGCTGGGCGAAATCACCGGCACGTTCACCACCGAAGACCTGCTCGATCATATTTTCTCCAGCTTCTGCATCGGTAAGTAATTTCCTTCTATTGCTGATAAACCGACGAGGTTTGACACTGTCAGTCAACTGACATAAGTTCAGTCAGAACTTGCCTTAGGAAATCTTTATGGAAACGCTGTCGCAATGGGTCTCCACCCTGTCAGGTTGGGTCTGGGGTCCGCCGATGCTAATCCTGCTGGTCGGTACCGGTGTCTATCTCACCATTATTCTCAAAGGCTTACAGTTCCGGGCGCTGGGTCATGCTTTCCGACTGATATTGGATAAGGACCTTAAAGGTCACGGCGATATCAGTCATTTTGCTGCGCTGACTACAGCGCTGGCAGCCACCGTCGGGATCGGCAATATCGTCGGTGTGGCGACGGCCATCACTTTGGGTGGCCCCGGGGCCGTATTCTGGATGTGGGTCACTGGCCTGGTCGGTATGGCCACCAAGTATGCCGAAGCGCTGCTGGCGGTGAAATATCGGGAACAGGGTGAGAATGGCATGCGCGGTGGCCCGATGTACTACATCTCCAAGGGTGCCGGCCTGCCCTGGCTGGGCTGGCTGTTCGCAGTCTTCACTGCCTGTGCTGCTTTTGGCATCGGTAATATGACCCAGGCCAATTCGGCAGCAGCCGTGCTCAATGAAGTTTTCGGCATGGCCGACTGGTTGACCGGCGCGATTCTGATGATACTGACCGGCCTGGTATTGATTGGTGGTATCCGTACTATCGGTCGCTTCACTTCCATGTTGGTGCCTTTCATGATCGTGGCTTATCTGGGAACGGCACTGGTTGTGATTGCGCTGAATGCCAGTGAGGTGCCGGCCGCTTTTGGTCTGATTTTCTGGCATGCCTTTAATCCGATTGCCGCCGGTGGCGGTTTCGCCGGTGCGGCAGTCGCGGCGGCGATTCGTTACGGTGTGGCCCGTGGGGTCTTTTCCAATGAGTCGGGGCTGGGTTCCGCACCTATCGCTGCCGCTGCCGCCAGGACCGGCGATCCCGTTAAACAGGCCCTGGTGTCGATGACCCAGACTTTCATCGACACGCTGGTTGTCTGCACGGCAACCGCGCTGGTTATTCTGACTGCTGATGTCTGGCGCGAAGGCGTCAGTGCCGGTATTCTGACCAGCCTCAGTTTTGCCCAGACGCTGGGACAGACAGGGACCATCATCGTAGCTGTCTCTACGGCTTTGTTTGCTTTTTCGACCCTGATAGGCTGGAGCTATTACGGTGAGAAAGCGGTGGAATATCTGATAAACGAGCGGGCCATTATCGTCTTCCGGGTGGTTTTTGTGCTGATGGTGATGGTCGGTGCCACCCGCGAACTCAGTTTTGTCTGGAATTTCTCTGACTTGATGAACGGCCTGATGGCGATTCCCAACCTGATTGGTATCCTGTTGCTGTCAGGTATTGTGAGGCAGGAGAGCCGGCGCTACTTTGCCATATCGCCGGGTGAGGATCGTCAAAACATCACATAAGCCAAGTAAGCTGAACGCTTTGACCGCCGACAGGAGTGTTAATGTTACGTCTGTATCAGATTGAACATGGATTGATTCAGGAAATACCGCTGGAAGAAGCGCGTCTGGAAAGCCAGTTGCTGGAGGCTGACTGGATCGATGCGCTGGAACCGGATGAGCAAGAGCGGGCGCTGCTGGCCCGATTGTTCAGTGATGAGTTACCTGATGTGGATGATGTCGAGGAAATTGAAGCCTCGGCACGCTGTTTCACCGATCAGGACGGCCTGCATCTGCATACCCTGTTTCTGGGCATGGCGGAAGGCCGCCATCATACCGTCTCAGTCGCCTTTGTCCTGCAGCCCAAGCGCTTGATAGCAATTCGTGACGGTGAACTGAGCGATTTCAGGCTGTTGCGGATGCGGGCCCGCCGCGGCCAGGTCAGCTGTGAAACACCGACTGAATTATTGGTCACCCTGTTCGAGCAGAAAGTGGAAAACCACGCCGATAATATTGAGGATATTCATCACCAGTTGGAGCGTGTCAGTCATTCGGTACTTGAGGATGAAGCCGCCGATCTGGAAACCGCTATCAGCCAACTGGCCAGGCTGGAAGACAGTAACGGTAAAATCCGCCTTTGTCTGATGGATACCCAGCGCGATATTTCCTTCATGCTGCGACATTTACGTGACCCATCGCAACAGCGCGATACGCTGTATGAAATCGGTCGCGACCTGGAAACGCTGATGACCCATACCAGTTTTCTGTTCGATAAAATCAATTTTCTGATGGATTCGACCCAGGGCTTTATCAATATCCGCCAGGCCCAGATCATTAAAACCTTTTCCATTGCGGCGGTGGTGTTTCTGCCACCGACACTGATTGCCAGTATTTACGGCATGAACTTTCAGTTCATGCCTGAACTGGACTGGCGCTTCGGCTATCCGCTGGCTATCGGACTGATGGTGGCCGCGGGCATGGCCCCGTATTTTTATTTCAAACGTAAAGGCTGGCTCTAATAAGCAGTCTGATAAAAAGCTGTAAAACAGGAGAGCACAATGAGCAGACATTTCGACCAGGCTGAGGGTCTGACCGAGCACCATGATCCCGCGACCCACGATTTTGTGTTTAACCAGACCATGTTCCGGATCAAAGATCCCAAACGCACGCTTAAGTTTTACAGTGATGTGATGGGCATGACACTGGTCAAACGCTTTGATTTTCCGGCGATGGAATTCACGCTGTATTTTATGGCGGCCTTATCACCGGAACAGGCGAAAGCGATTTCAGAAGATAACGATGAGCGGATTAAACAGACCTTTGCCATGCCGGCCATGCTGGAACTGACCCATAACTGGGGGGATGAAGATAAGGATGACGTCAGTTATCACAATGGCAACAGTGACCCGCGCGGCTTCGGCCATATCGGTTTTGCGGTGCCTGATATCGATGCCGCCTGTGAACGTTTCGAAAAAATGGGTGTGCCATTTGTTAAGAAGCCCAACGACGGCAAAATGAAGGGCATTGCCTTTATTCAGGACCCGGATGGTTACTGGATAGAGATATTCACACCGGAACGTCAGCCCGGCTTATTGAAAGAACATCTGGCTTGATAAGTCACTCATAAAAAAAGGGGCTCAAGGCCCCTTTTATGGATTGCTTTCAGGTTTATTTTGGTCCGAGGAAGAACCAGATAATCAGTCCGATGACCGGGAACAACAAAATGATAAGTATCCACAAGGCTTTTGCCCCGGCGCCTGCCGGACTGCCTGCGACTTGAATAATGGCCCAGATGACAATAATCAACCACATAAGGCCAAGTAATCCACCTCCAATACCTAATTCCATCTTTCTCTCCTTGTCGTTGTGAATTTCAACTTAACCTTAAAGTAAATATTCCAGTAAAACAAACTGTTGAGTTCACATTTCAGGAAAAGAGCTATACAAGCCGCCACCCAGGGCTTTGTATAATGTCAGTTGATTGCGCAGTCGCTGCAGATCAATGCTGATGAGATCCAGCTTGCTGTTGATAGCGCTGCGCTGGGCATCGAGTACATCCAGATAGCTGTCAACACCGGCATCGAAGCGTGAGCGGGCAAGCTCAAGGCTGCGTTCACTGGCCCTGGTCAGATCCTGTTGCGCCTGTAACTGATCATCCAGTGTGATCCTGGCTTCCATCTCATCACGAACCTCTTTAAAGGCCTGTTGAATGACCTGCTGATAGTTCGCAATATTGATATCTTTCTGCAGTTCCGCCACATCAAGGTTGGCCTGATTCACTCCCCAGTCGAGTAAAGGCAGGGTGAACTGTGGTGCTATTTGCCATTGCCGGCTGCCAGTCTCCGTTAACTGTGCTGGCGTCGTTCCGGCCAGGCCCAGACTGGCGGTCAGGCTTATCCGGGGAAAGAAGGCGGCGCGGGCTGCACCAATATCAGCATTGGCAGACTTGATCTGATG